>OKVW01000303.1_pt1 | contig 31679 bp, 31 predicted proteins | sample 1606991 | NCBI WGS metagenome assembly OKVW01 (sample SAMN03281021, study PRJEB24777) | human gut metagenome | isolation source: fecal sample PR177 from 1 month old male Malay infant, vaginal delivered... | reverse complement strand
CTTCTTTATTTTGTTCCACCTGACGCCCCCCTTATCTTGACTGTTTCGGGTCCAGAACATCCCTCAGGCCGTCGCCCAGGAAGTTAAATCCCAAAACAGTAATCATAAGCGCAACGCCGGGAACAATGACCATCCACGGATATGCGGCTAAATAGGTACGGCCGCCTGCAATCATATTGCCCCAGGACGGCTCCGGAAGCTGGACTCCCAGGTACAGGTAGCTGAGTCCGGCCTCAGTGAGAATGACGCCTCCGAAAGTCCCCGACAGCTGGATCAGCAGCGGCGTGGTCACATTGGGCATGATCTGGGTCATCATAATGTGCCACTCCGAACCGCCCAGCGCCCGGGATGCCTGGACGAATTCCCGGTTTCTCATGACCATCACCTGATTTCTGGAAACCTTTGCAAAGCTCTTCCACGAAGTGATAATCATAACAAAGATTAAATTGGTGATACTTGGCCCAAAGATTGCCATAATCACAATTCCCAATGTCATGGAAGGGATGGCCATGGTCACCTCGGTGGCCCTCATGACAATATCATCAATCACACCTCCGAAATAGCCCGCGAAAATGCCCAGCAGCGTCCCGATCACAGCCACACACACCGTGGAAATGCAGGCAATCTTCAGAGAAATCTTACTCCCAATCAATACCCTGGACAAAATATCCCGGCCCAGCTCGTCCGTCCCCAGCACATATCCCCCGGACCAATAAGCCCCCAGGCCCTGAGGCGCCAGAAACCTGTCCTTTATGTGGTTGAAATTCTCGTTCATAGGCGCCAGCTGTTCTGCAAAAATACTGATCAGCACAACCGTCAGCACAATGATAAAACCAATGACAAACTGCGGGCTGTGCAGTATGCGGCGCAGCAGAATTCTTTTCTTCATAGCATAACCCCTCCTGTCAGTTCAATTTAATGCGGCGGTCTACCAGTGCATTGACAATGTCCACAACCAGATTCACCACTGCAAATATGGCCGCAGTGACAACCAGCGTTGATTGGGTCAGCGGATAATCACGGTTGGAGACAGCCTTCACCAGCATACTTCCGATACCTGGTATTGTAAACGTTGTCTCTATGATCACCGCGCCCGCAAGCATCTGGGCCACATCCATACCAAATATGGTAATAACAGGAATAATGGAGTTTTTAAACGCATACTTACAATTCACAGCAAACCGGCTCATGCCCCGCGCATAAGCGCAGGTGATATAATCCTCATCCAAAACATCGATCATGCCCGACCGCCCCATACGGACCATGCCTGCGCACATCTTATAGCCCATGGCAATTGCCGGCATAATCAAATACCTTATATCCGCCAGCCCGTTGTACCCCATACTGGGAAGCCAGTTGTTCTTGACAGAGAAAAACAACAACAGCAAAACGCAGATCCAGACCACTGACATGGACTGGCCCAGCAAGGCAAACAGCACTGCAAAGAAATCAATGGGGCCGCCCTTATTCACCCCCGCGATGATACCCAGGGGAACGCTCACAAGCAGGACCATGGCAGAGCATACCACTGTAACGCTGAGCGTGGCCGGCAGCCGTTCCATAATAACATCCAGGCAGGGGCGCTCATACAAAACAGAGGTTCCCAGATCGCCTTTCAGCAGATTTCCCAGGTATATAAAATACTGGACGATATACGGTTTATCCATTCCCAGTTTCACGCGCATCAGCTGGATCTGTTCTTCTGAGGCATAATCAGGCAGCGCCATCACCGCTGCGTCCCCAGGCGCCAGGCGCATCATCACAAATGCAAGCACAGAAACAATCCACACCACCAACAGCAGGCATAGGATTCTCTTTACAAAAAACCTGACCATAACTTCCCTCCAAATTCGAATATGGACTGCCTCCGGCAAACTGCCGGACGGCAGTCCACATCAATTATTTCACATAGCTTTCGTCAACTGCAACCTTTGTAAAGATATATCCTCCCAGCGGATTCTCAATCAATCCGGTCAGTCCGTTGCGGACACATGGCGTTCCCACAATCTGAACAATGGGCACCAGCGGTCCCTGAAGCTCATAAAGCATATTGCCCACTTCCTCTAAGGTGGCAACCCTGGACTGGGCATTCATATCCCCAAATGCCTTCATGATCAACTCATTTAATTCTTCATTCACATAACCGTTATGGTGCATATCCTGAACCACACGGGGTACCAGGTTCTGAGTCAGCGCATTGCCGTCCCAGGTAGCCAGATTCACCATGAAGATGTCGTATGTTCCGTCTGTCCGCCTGGAGTTCATGGTAGCGGTGTCCACCATATCAACCCTCGTATTGATGCCCACCTGATTCAGATAATCCGCCATTGCAGTCATAATGGAGTCCGCGTAATCAATATCGCTGCGGCTCAGCAGCACAAGGGTCTCCCCATTGTAATTGGATTTCGCCAGATACTCCTTGGCCAGCTCCGGATCATAGCCAATGGCCGGCAGATCTTCCTGATGCCCTTCCGCATGGGTTGTGTAGAAATCATTCATCACCGTGCCGCCGCCCATAAGGGTACAGAACGCATCCCTGTCCATGGCATGCATAATTGCAAATCGCAGGTTGATATCACTGGTAGGCGCCGTTCCATCCATCTTAAACTGCAGATAATACATGGTCTCCTTGACCTGCTCCTTCATCGTGCACTGGTCTGCCACCGGGTCCAGCATGGACTTTAAATCTACGTTCACATTGTCAATGAAGTCAATTTCGCCGTTAATAAACGCCGCATTCTGAGCGGTGGGATCTTTTATGAACCACACATAAAGCTCGTCCACATTTGTGAAGTCCCCGCCCTGCCAGTAATCATAATTCCTGGTGTACTTCAGATACTGTCCGTCAACCCACTCCTCCAGCTTCCATCTTCCCGTACCGTTGAGCTTCTCAGAGGAAGAGAACAGATTGGCGCCGTACTGCTCTATCTCCTCGGCCTTGGCAATATAGGTATATGCCAGAGAGATCTCCAGGGAGAAGAACGGCTCGCTCAGATACAGCTTAACCGTGTGCTGGTCCACCTTTTCCGCTGACTCAAGATACTTCCAGTTGGTGGCAAACAGCGCCATCTCATCCTTGTGGTCCGCAATATACTGCATCTGCGTATAAACGTCGTCGGCATCGCACTCCGAACCGTCAAAGAAGGTAACCCCCTCCGCAATATGCAGCGTAACCTCTTTCCCGTCCTCGCTGAGATCATAGCCTGTGCAGATACCCGCCGTGATCCGAGACATAAAGTGAATCATAGACCATCTCGGCAAATGCATAGTTGGGGCCGGAGGTATAGTTCCAGATATTCAGGCTCTGCATTCCCTCTGTGCGCTGGAGGTTAACCACCACCTTACCCTTATCATTCACATAGTGTGAGCCGGCGTTTGTGCCGGCTGTGCCGCCTTCTGCGGCTGCTGACTCGCTGCCCCCGGCTGCTGTCCCACCGCCCCCGGCCGCGGTCGTGGCAGCAGCGCCGCCTCCGCCTCCACAGGCAGCCAGGCCCAGTACCATACCCAAAGACAGTGCCAATGCGATCAATTTCCCCGTTTTTTTCATACGTTCCTCCTTATTTTTTAATTTTATTCACAGCAGGTCAAAAGGCTTAAATGTGATAAATCCCCTGCATGGATTTTGGGTTGCCAGGCTCATCTCCAGTGTGGTCAGGTTGCTTATAAAGCTCATCACCGTCTCCGACTGTTTTTCTTTAGGAAGTGTCTCATCCCCGTGCCTGCATATGGACTGGGGTGCATTTCCGTGATCCGCAAAAACATTCTGGATATCTTCTATGCTGATTTTGCCCTTCACCGCGTTTAACAGCTTGCGGCTGCGGTTGTGGCGGACAAAGGAATTCCCTTTATAAACATCCAGATACGGCCGGACCGGGTGTCCCGGGCAGACATAGTGGTTGGCGTGGGTTAAAATGCCGTCCTCAGGGTACAGAATCCCGCAGCAGCCCGTATCCATCTCCACATCAACTGCTTCGTTGTCCCTGTACGCGATTAATATGTTGTTGACCGCAGCATTCCGGCCTCCGTTCAATGCATCGATGGCCTCCCCCAGATTCCTGGAATCCAGCACGCCCCGCAGCAGAAACTGGAGAGGCACCCCCTCAAAATTAACCGGCGCATTGGTGGATAATGAATTCACCCCATCCCCGATGCCGCAGGAATTCAGCCCCGACCGGGTGATGATCCCTGCCTCCCCGCAGTAAGCGATGGACGGCTTGCCGCCTTGCTGCCGGATAATGTGATAGATCAGGCACTCCTCCGCCCAGGCAAAATTGTCCCAGTTCTGCCCCACATAGGTGGCGCCCGTGGCGGTCCGCTCCCCGGTCACAGCAATGGACGTACACGCTTCCATCCCCTCCACTGCCTTCAGATACTGGAATTCCCCGTTTTTATCCCGCCTGTTCCAGAACAGCTTCTGCAGCTCGGTCCGGGTATTCAGCAGCATAATATCTTCCAGCCTCATACCGGCCCCGTCGGCTATTCCCTGCACTTCTTCTATGTAATCCCGGTTGTATGCTTCCACAGGCTTCATGTAGCCAACAGCAATTCGGTACAGCTCCTCCCTGCTCACATCTCCCCGTTCCAGACAAGATTTCAGATTGTACTCAAAGCTCTTATGTACTCTGCCCGGATGGGATTTGCCATGATTATAACCAATTTCATATGGTGTTCCCCTGGATATCACAACAGGTATCCCATTAATATCTTGCATTTCTCCCTCCCGTCTTTTCAATTGGTGTTGTCAATGTTCTCCGGCGGTTCGTGGGGCAGCTCGTCCTGCTTTAGTGAGTACATTGTAGATTGCGCAAATCCGAGAGACCTTAAAATGGCCAGCGCATCGTCCTGGCCTTTATCGTCCAAAGTCAGGAAAAGTGCATTGAATTCCGCAATTTTTCTTACGTCGTCCCTTTCTTGTGTCATATCCACAACCCCCTTTTTTGAACCGTGTTATAAACTCAATATAACACATTGATTTTGAGTTGTCAACACCAATCCTCGCACCAAATTGTGTTGACGATTTGGGGTTTGTGTTGTACTATAGATTTATCCCCAGTAAAGGAGGTAAACCACTTGTCCAATAGGATTAAAGCTGTGCGCGAAGCACTTAAATTATCTCAACGAGAGTTCGGCGAAAGGTTAGGCGTCAGCCGTGATGTCATCAGCAACCTTGAGTATGACCGTGTACAACCCAAGGATCTGTTTCTCCGCCTCATTTGCCAACAGTACGGGGTAAGTGAGCTTTGGCTGAAAACCGGCGAAGGCGAGATGTTCGACTGCAATCCATACGAAGCCGATAAACTGCACGAGGCTTTGGGCATATACAAGACCCTGCGCCCCGAGTTTCAGGACTATGCACTGGAGCAAATCAGAAAGCTGGCTGAACTTCAGGATAAGAAATGACCCGCATTGCCAGCCTGACTTTTGGCCTGAATACGGGCATTTAGACATTTCGTTTCATTTAATTTCACTGTATGCTTTTTTTCATTGCATACAGTGAAACATTGTGTATAATACATAAATATATTCTTCTTTTTAGTCATTTTTGCAAATTGCCTTGTTCATAGGTTTTATTATAATGATGATGAACACATGCCGTTTGACAAAAAAAGGAGAAGAGCGCTATGATTTCTACAATCACCAAAATGGAAGTATATCCTGTGGCAGGAAGAGACTGTATGGAACTGAATCTCAGCGGGGCGCACGCGCCGTTTTTCACCCGCAATATTGTGATTCTGACAGACAGCGACGGGAGAACCGGCGTAGGCGAGGTTCCCGGGGGACAGAAAATCACCGCAGCCCTTGAGGAGTGCCGTGACATTGTTGTGGGAACCAGGATCTCTGAATATAAGAACACCCTGCTGAAGGTAAAAGCCTTCTTAGACAGCAGGGGCGAGGAAGATACGCGGGGCAGCCAGACCTTTGATCTGCGCACGGGCGTTCATGTTTTAACTGCAATCGAAGCGCCCTGCCTGGACCTGCTTGGGAAGTATCTGGAAGTTCCGGCCGCCTCCCTTTTGGGGGATGGGCAGTACCGGGATAAGGTGCTGATGCTGGGTTACCTGTTCTTTGTAGGCGACCGGAACAAGACGGATCTGCCCTATCTGGCGGAGCCGGACAGCTCCTGCGGCTGGTACAGGCTGCGCCACGAAGAGGCCATGACTCCTGACTCCATCGTTGCTCTGGCCAGGGCCGCCTATGACAGATACGGCTTCCATGACTTCAAGCTGAAGGGCGGCGTCCTGGAAGGCAAAGAGGAGATGAAAGCCATCCGGGCGCTGAAACATGCATTCCCAAAAGCCCGCATCACCCTGGACCCCAATGGCGGCTGGCTGTTAAAAGACGCCATTGAACTCTGCAGGGACATGCACGGCATCCTGACCTACTGCGAGGACCCCTGCGGCGCTGAGGGCGGCTACTCAGGCCGCGAGACCATGTCCGAATTCCGGCGCGCCACCGGTCTGCCCACGGCAACCAACATGATCGCCACGGACTGGCGGCAGATGGGCCACTCACTGGAACTGCAGTCAGTGGACATTATACTGGCTGATCCCCATTTCTGGACCATGAGTGGCTCCGTGCGGGTGGGACAGATGTGCGAAGCCTTCGGCTATACCTGGGGCAGCCACTCCAACAACCATTTTGATATCTCATTGGCCATGTTCTCACACACGGCTGCAGCTGTACCCGGCAAACTCAATGCAATCGATACTCACTGGATCTGGCAGGAAGGGCAGGAGCGCTTAACCAGAGAACCGCTGCAGATCAGGGACGGTTATGTGGAGATCCCTAAGAAGCCCGGCCTGGGTATTGAGGTCGACCGGGATCAGGTAATGAAGGCCCACCAGCTGTACCTTGACCACTGTCTGGGCGCGAGAGATGACTCCATTGTCATGCAGTACCTGGTTCCCGGCTGGACCTTTGACCCCAAACGTCCATGTTTGGTGCGTTAATATGCATTTGAGTTCTGCTTTTCGCTGCATCCTATAAGGCGGAAACTATGAATACATACACCAAAGGCATCATATTCACATTTTTATCTGCGGTAATCTTCGGATTTACCCCTATTTTAGTGCGCATTTCCTACAACGGCGGGGCCAATGGCATCACCATCGCATTTCTGCGGGCTTACCTGGCCCTTCCGTTTTTATACGCCCTGGTGCGCCGCCGCGGCGTGTCCATGAGCCTCAGCCCCAAGGAGCGGAAAACGGTTCTGATGCTGGGCTGCATCGGCTCTGCCGCCACTACCCTGTGTCTGTACATCTCCTACAACTATATCTCCGTGGGCATGTCCACCACACTGCATTTTATCTACCCGCTCCTGGTCAGCGTCAGCTGTGTGCTGTTTCTGCACCAGAAGCTTCTGCTGTACCAGAAAACGTCCCTGCTGCTGGGCTGCGTGGGAATCCTGCTCTTCATGGACTTCCACTCCTCCGGCAGTATGCTGGGCGTATTTCTGGCGCTGCTGTCAGGCGTGTGCTATGCCTTTCATATCTCATACATGTCCGCATCAGGAATACAGGATATGTACTTTTTTAAACTTTCCTTCTATCTCTGCCTGGTTATGGGAACCGTGTGCGGCCTCTTTGGCCTGGCCACGGGGAATCTGGCCCTGGACATGACCGGTACGGCCTGGGCTTTCGCCCTGATGGTCTCCCTGCTCACCTCAGTGGGGGCAATCTCCCTGCTGCAGCTGGGCATCCGCCTCACCGGCCCCTCCACCGCTGCCATCCTCTCCACACTTGAGCCAATCACCAGCGTAGTCCTTGGGATTCTGATCCTCCACGAGGAGCTTTCCGTTCTCAAGCTGCTGGGCTGCGTATTAATACTATCCAGCGTGGCTGTCATTACATTTAATCAGAGCCACAGCTGAGAATGTCTTGCGGGATATTACCTGTGAACAGTAACATGCCGTCCTCCGTGGCCTGCTGGCGGTCCAGCAAAGTTCTTCCACAATCCCGGCGGCTGTGGTATTATTGAGGTATTCAGGCAGATACTGCCCGCAACAGGAGGACATTCCCATGAACATATCAATCATAGAGCAATCCTGCATCTCCAAATACCAGGATGAAGACCACTGCGAGGACGGCCTGTACATCGGCCCCCACTATCTGGCTGTGGTGGACGGCGTGACCAGCAAGGGCAGTATGACATGGCCCGGCGGAAGGACAGGCGGGCGCTTTGCCAGGGATATACTGCTGGCTGCCATGGACCGGCTTCCGGCAGACGCCGGGGCGGCGGAGGCCGTCACCTTTTTGAACAGCTGTCTGGCCCAGTCCTACGGGGACCGCCGCGACCTTCTGGCGGACCGTCGGGAAGAGCGGCCCCAGGCAGCTGTGATTATTTACAGTTTTTTCCAAGGAGAAATCTGGTCCTTTGGAGACTGCCAGTGCATCATAGACGGCAGGTTTTACAGCCACAGCAAGATGATAGACGACCTCCTGGCCGAGGTCCGCTGTTTTTACAACCACTCTGAGCTGCTCTCCGGGAAAACCAAAGAGGAGCTGATGGAACATGACGCAGGCCGCAGCTTCATCCTGCCCCTGATGCAGCGCCAGCTTGCCTTCGCAGGCGGGGAAGGCCCCTACGCCTACGACATCCTGGACGGCTTCGATATCCGGGCGGAGCGTACGGTCATCCACAAGGTATCCAAGGGCAGCCAGGTGGTAATCGCCAGCGACGGCTATCCCAAGCTGATGGACACCCTGGAGCAAAGCGAGGAATTCCTGGCCCGGGTCCTGAAGGAGGACCCCCTCTGCATTGACCTGTGCCACGGCACCAAGGGGCTGGCAAAGGGCAACCGCAGCTTTGACGATAGGACGTATATGCGTTTTATGGTTCAATAAAGGGGCAGCAGCATGACAATATAATATACTTAACCAGGGAACCGATGGGGCGATATGTCCAGCCACCTACTCATACAAAAGAAAGGGGCTGGTGCTCATGTTCGTTACATATGGTGATTTATTTACCTTTGTAATCATGCTATGTGCTGTAATAACTCTTGTTTATCTGCATAAAAAATAGCGCCCTCTCCTCGTAAAAGAATGCGCTATTTTTTAGTGTAACTATTAACCGGGGTGGCTAGGCGTAATCTAGTCATCGGTTCTCTTGTTAAATACATTATATCGGTTCGCAAAATTATTGTCAACGCATTTTTAGCCAGCACTTTTACTGCTACCGCTGCGCCTCCGCCTGCCATGTTTATAAAATACGCTCAGCATATATGTCATAATCAATATGCCATTCGCCGTTATCTTTTACCGTGACATCCTGCCAGTGAAAACTGTCATCCCCGATTTTGACAAAGACCCATTTCTTCCTTTCATTCTCAATGTTCGTAAGGACGATTCTATCATCTTGTTTTCTCGCTTCAAGCCGAATGATTTTTCCTGTATAACAATAGGCGACATCCCAGCCATGTGTACCTGGATTATAGACGCGGAGCGACGTTCCATATTCATAATCAGGCAGGACAATCACATCCTGTACTGCCATTCCTTCAAGAACCCAGGAAAAATGCCATTCGCCTTTAATTGAGCGGGAATTGCTGCTATCAATATAGTCGATTTTCCAACTGCCGATAAGATTTCCGAAGTAATTATATTCTTCCGGCAGCTCCGTATTCTTACGTTCACTTGTCAATGCTTTGAGAAAGTCCTGCATACCTTAATTCCTCCGCTCATAATCTGCTGTTCACCTTATTCGCTTACTTCTCAATAGAAATAAACGGAGGGAAGGTATCGGAGCTGTCATTGCGCCTCATTGTTTTTGCGTCCACGTCATAGCACCTGCCATTGTATTCATAGTGCAGTTTTCCATCCTTCAGATAAAAACGGTGCTCAGACTGAAATGCAACAGGCTTGAAACGTTCTCCCTGTATAGGCTGATCCCGATACAATACCTGATCCTCCGATAATTTCAGCACATCATTTTCAAGACGCACATCATAAATGCCGCTGACGATGGCCTCTGCCGCCACATCTTTCCCTGAAGCTGAAACAAATCGGAAACAGCCTGTAATCCCATTCGTGCTCTTTCGCTTGACCAGCTCAAAGCGGAACAGGGATACGGCGCTAAAATCCGCTTTCCGCCAAAAGCGGATACATTCCATATTGTCTTTATTCTAATCTTCGGGCGTGTATCTGTCAAATATATTCTGCTTAATCCCCTCTAATGTCCCATATATTTATTCATCTCATCCGCCAGGCTCTCCGCCTGAGGCCCAATCACCACCTGGATGGCGTCCTTGCCCATGCGCATCACCCCGCTGGCGCCCGCCGCCTTCAGCTCCTCGTCATGGATCAGCGCCGGATTCTTCACCTGCATGCGCAGCCTGGTGATACACGGCTCCATGAAGATGATATTATCCCTTCCGCCCAGCTTCTCCACGAATTCCCTGGCCACGCCGCCCCAGCCCTTCTGCTTGATGGCCTCGGCCAGTCCGATCCCTTCCGCATCGTCCCTGCCGGGAACCGGCAGATTATACTTGTTGATGGCCCAGCGGAACACCATGTAATAGATAACCGCTGTCACAATTCCCAATGGAATGATGATCCAGGCCTTGGAGGACAGGTTGTAGTTCAGCACATAGTCAATGAGGCCCGATGAAAATGTCTCCCTGTGCCTGACGCCCAGCATAGAGCCCACAGCTCCGCAGGCGCCGAACATGACGGCGTGGAACACATACAGCCCAGGTGCGATGAACATGAACATAAACTCAATGGGTTCAGTGATTCCTGTCAGCGCTGCTGTCAATGCCACGGAAATGTACGCGCCGCAGACCGCCTTGCGGTTCTCCTTCTTCACACAGGTGTACATGGCTAATGCCACTGCCGGCAGTGCAAACATATCAATAATGAAGCCGCCCACGCCGAATCTGCCTGCTGTGGGGTCCATCAGCCCCGCTGCCGGGTTCTGTGCGAAGAAACGGTTCAGGTCGCCGGTGATGCCGTTCCACTCGCCCAGGAAGTTATTCACATACGTATTCAGGATATGGTGAAGCCCAAATGGCAGCAGCGCACGGTTTAACACGCCTTGGATGAACTCTCCCACGCCCTGGGGCGCATTCTGGATCACATTGGACAGGCCGCCCAGCCCCTTCTGGATTGCCGGGAACACATATCCAAGAACGCCGCCTGTGACAATGGACAGGCCGCCCGCCACGATGGGGACGAACCTGCGCCCGCCGAAGAATCCCAGCCAGTCGGGCAGCTTCACCTTGCGGAAATGATTATAGCAGAAGCCGCCGATACAGCCCGCAATAATACCGGCCAGATGGCCCAGGCTGTTGGCCTCATTAATAGCCAGCGCTGTCTCAGTAATAATGAAGTAAGATACCGCGCCCGCCAGCGCGGCCGCCCCATGCTTATCCGAGGACAGCCCAAATGCCACGCCGATGGCAAAAAGCACCGGCAGGTTGCCGAACACCGCCGATCCGGCTGCCTCCACGAACTTGATATTCAACAGATCCCCTGACCCCAGCCTCAGGAAGATGGCTGCCGCAGGCAGCACCGCTATCGGCACCATCAAAGCTTTACCCAGACGCTGTAAATTGTTTAATAATTTTTGCAACATACATACCCCTCCATTTCTGTTCTCATACCGCCGGTTTATACCAATACGTCCATGATCCTGGTCTCTCCGGCTGCTACATCCCCATAATAAAATTTTGTCTGTCTCATACTCTTGTAATTAAGGATCAGACACGGCGAGATGGTGTTATATCCGCCGCCCCGGATCATTTCCCAGTCTACCCGCAGCAGCACATCCCCCTTATTCACCTTGTCGCCCACCTTCACAGTGTAGGAAAACGCATTCTCCTTCATCTGCACCGTGTCAATCCCCATGTGGATCAGGAATTCGATGCCCGTCTCATCCCTCAGCGCCAGCGCGTGCCGGGTGTGGGCAATCTGCACCACCTGTCCATCAAATGGGGCGGCCACCTCATTTCCCGACGGCACAATGGCGATTCCGTCTCCCACAATCTTCTCTGCAAAAATCGGGTCCGGCACATCGCACAGTTTCACCGCAGTACCTGTCATGGGCGCCGCAATCCCGGTCATGGGCCTTGGCTTAAAAAACATTGGTTCCCCCTTTCTTCTCCACACCTGCCGGTATCCCTTTTATATAAACATCACAGATGTCCATATCATTGTCAATCACCACCAGATCCGCTGATTTACCGATGCTGATGGAGCCGATCTCCCCATCCAGACCCACCAGGCGGGCCGGATTGATGGTGCAGGCCCTCAGCGCCCCCATAAAATCAATTCCAATATTCATCACCGCATTCTTAAACATCTGATAGAGGCAGAAGGTGGAGCCGCAGATGGTGTCCGTGCCTTCCAGATGGGCCAGCCCGCCCTTCACCTCAATCCGCCGGTCATGATCCTTCCCAATCTCATAGATTCCGTCCGCAAGGCCTGTGGCCGTACACGAGTCGCTGATCAATATCATATGATCCGGTCCCACCACCCGGTAAACGCTGCGGATGATAGCAGGCGCCAGATGCATTCCGTCGGCCACAATCTCCTTATAGGTCTCCGGCGAATCCAGCGCCGCGCCGATGACCCCCGGCTCCCTGTGATGGATAGGCCTCATACCGTTAAACAGATGGGTAAAGCTTCTGGCTCCAAGGCGCACCGCCCTTTTTGCCTCCTCATAGGTAGCATCCGTGTGGGCCAGGGACACCGCCATATCCCCGGACAGTTCCCTGATAAATGCCTCCGCGCCCTCCAGCTCCGGGGAAACACACACCAGCTTCACAGCCCCGCCGCTGATCTGATCCAGCCGCCGCACCAGCGCCGCATCCGGCGGAATCAGCAGCTCTGCCGGGTGTCCCCCCTTCCGCTTCTCGCAGAAAAACATCCCCTCAATGTGAATTCCACGGATTGCGGCTCCCACATGTCCACTGATTACAGCGCCGCCGTCTACACTGTCCGGGCGCTCCCGTTGGCCCCCGCCGCCCATATACCGCCCAATCTCCCTGCACATCTGCTCTAAAGTTTCCACTTTCTGGGAATCAATGGTAGCCAGATAGGATGTCACACCGTTCCTCCCATAGAAACCGGCCATCTTCCCCAGGCTCTCCTGAGTACACTCCGACAGCTGGCAGCCCATACACTCATGGGTGTGAATATCAAACAGCCCGGGAATCACCGTCTTTCCACGGCAGTCCACCACCTGGCGGTCTGCCGCCTGGATGTCCATCGCCAGATCCTTCCCAATGGCCGCAATACGCCCGTCCTTCACCCAGATGTCTGCCAATTCATACTGAAACTGTTCATTTACAATGCGCCCATTCTTCAATATCATGGTTCTACCTCCACATACATCCTACCTGTTGTTCTAATGCTACCACATATATGTGGATAAGTCAAATATTTTTGTGCATAATTCGTCAAAATACATCCAATGTCTAAATCATTCAAACAAAAAATGCCGGAACAAGCCATCTTGTCCGGCATTTTTCATGGATTTTTACTTTATAAACGGTTTCTCTTAATGTTTTTCCTGGTGTACAGCAAATGGAGATACATGGCGTCATGGGCCTCATCCGGGTTGTGGCGCTGGATTGCTGTCACAATATCCCGGTGTGTCTCCATAATATCCCGCTCCATATCCTCCCGCCTGCCCTGGAGAAAGGGCAGCACCGGCTGGTTGATCACAGGTATCAGGTTGGGGGCCAGTATATTGCTGCTGAGCCTGGCAATCATCACATGGAATTCCATGTCTTTCTCCTCATAAGTTTCCCGGCGCAGGATGCATTTCTCGATCTCCCTGCACAGCTCATACAGCCTTCCTGCCTGCTCATCAGTGGCGTTTAACGCGGCCATGGAAGCCAGCTCCGGCTCCACCATGAACCGGATCTCCAGAAGATCCGAGATCAGCTTTACCTTATCCTTCACAAACCTGAGTCCCATGGGGTCCTCCGAGACCCCGCAGTTCTCGGCAATATACGTCCCATCTCCCCTTCGGATCTCCAGGATGTTCCGCGAAACCAGCGCCCGTATGGCCTCTCTCAGCGTATTCCGGCTGATATTCAGCTGCTTGGCAAGCTCATATTCATTGGGCAGCTTGTTGCCGCTCTCCCAGTTATGATCAACGATCAGGCTCACAATCTTGTCCGCTGTCTGCTCCGCAAGCAGCTTCACGTCCGGCTTTTTGTCCTCTCTCTCCTCTGTCCCTCCCAAAAGACTCCTATCCATTGGTTCTCTGTTCCTCCCTCGCCTGTCTCATTTTTCCATTATAACAGACTTCGGTGAAAAAAACATCCTACATCTGAGCGGAATATTAATAAACCTATCCCCTCAGATACTTCCCGGCCCCGGCCTTAAACAGCGTCTCTCTCCTATTCCTCGCCTCATTCTCCTCATCGGTCCAAACCAATTCCACAATCCCGGTAAACTGATCCAGCCTTTCACACAGCTCCCCGGCGGTGCAGATCTCCCCCTCCGACATCCCAAGAGCCTTCAGAATCCGCCCGTCCAGCATCTTATTGTACTGGTCCTTGGAGGTGACTCCCTCTATATGCCCGATGTGGTCTCCGCACAGCCCCTGTTCCAGATACCGGCAGGGACCGCAGATATCATCCGCGTTAACCGTCAGCTTCAGCTCAGTCTCCCGGTCCCCCACAATCTGGTTGGCCGCCCGGTAAAAATCATGGCCATAATCAGTGTCCGGAACAAAGACCTCAATTCCGGCTCCGTACAGCTTGATAATATCCATAAAATGATGCGGTTTGATCAATATCATTCCATACCCCCATTATATCCCATCACAGTCCCAGAAAGCTCTCAAACACGCTGCACACCTGCACGGAATCCGCCTCATTCTTCATCTCGCAGAAGATCCGCAGCAACGGCTCCGTGCCGGAGAATCTGGCAATCACCCAACCGCCGTTTTTAAAGTACACCTTGCAGCCGTCCATGTAGGACACATGGTCCACCGCGAAAGGCAGCTGAGGCAGCGACCGGTCCGTCATGATGATCCGCTGGATGCGCTCCTTCTCCTCCGGCGTAAACCGGTAGTCCCGCTCTGTCATATAGATGGTGCCGAATTCCTCCCTGATATCCGCTGAGATCTGGGACAGCTTCTTCCCGCTCACCGCAATCATTTCCACCAGAAGGCTGGCCGCGTAGATACCGTCCTTACCGTGGATATGCCCTTTCACAGTCAGGCCGCCGGAGGACTCACCGCCGATGATGGCCCCCGTCTCCTGCATCTTGGCGGAAATGTGCTTGAAGCCCACAGGAACCTCATAACACTTCTGTCCAAACCGCTCCGCCACCTGGTCCAGCATATGGGTGGTGGCCAGGTTTCTCACCACAGGCCCTCTCCAGCCCTTGTACTTAAGCAGATAATAGTACAGGATCACCAGAATATCATTGGCATGGAGATAGTGGCCCATGTCATCGATCACCCCCAGCCGGTCCGCATCCCCGTCTGTGGCAATGCCAATGTCGCAGTACCTGTCCAGCACGTAGTTCTGCAGAGTCCGCAGGGTATTTTCCGTGGGAGCCGGCATCTTCCCGCCAAACAGGGTGTCGTGCTCGGAATTGATGGTCTCAATGGTACAGCGGGCAATGGACAAGATCGTGTTCAGCGCTGTCAGGCTTACGCCGTACATGGGGTCAATGGCCACCCGCAGGTCCCTGGACCGGATGGCATCCATATCGATCACCTGGATAATGTTGTCCAGGTATTCATTCAGGGGGTTGATCTCCATCACCATGCCGTTTCTCACCAGCTCCAGATAGGATGGCGGCGGCATCTGCCCCTTCTCATCTTCCTTCCACTGATACTGCCGCTCCGCCTGGCGCAGATACTCTTCAATCTCGCAGGTCTGCCTCTCATCCGCGTCCCTGCCCCCATATGTAAACACCTTGACGCCGTTATAGATGGCCGGATTGTGGCTGGCGGTCACCATCATTCCATAACTCAGCTCATGCTTCATCACATAGAACATAATCAGCGGCGTAGGTGAACTCCGGTTTACGAACATCACCCGGATTCCCTGCCGGCCAAAGATCTCGCAGGCCCAGATCACCGCCTCCTTGGACAAGAACCGACGGTCATATCCTGCCACAATCCCCTGGTCAGCAACTCCCTCTGCCTTCATTTTCAGACAGAGGGCCAATGCCAGTTTCTGTATGTTTTCCTTTGTAAATTCTTCACCAATGATGGCTCTCCACCCTCCGGTACCAAATTCAATCATGATATATTCTCCTTATACATTGATACCCGGCGTGCCTCAAGTGGCCGCGCCGGGCATCTAATGTCGCAAATTAATATGTTATTTATACAATAGACACTTTTCCTTTGCTGACCTTCAGGAAAATCAGCAGGGAGATTACCGTACTCACCGTCAGAATGGAAGCCAGCGCGGCCGCTGTGCCGTAGCTGTTTCTCACAACCTCCGTGTAGATGGCGACAGAGATGGTGCTGGTCTTGCCGCTGTACAGCATAACGCTGGAGGACAGCTCATTGATACAGGTAATCCAGCTTAAGATAGCGCCGGACAGCACGCCGGGGGCCATGAGCCTGGCGGTTACCTTGGCAAATGTCATCATCGGCGACACGCCCAGGCTGATGGAAGCTTCCTCCACGCTGGGGTCCATCTGCTGCAGGAACGCGCTGCCCGAACGCACCGTGTATGGGAGCTTCCGCACCACATATGCTATGATGATGATCACAGCCGTACCTGTCAGAATGAACGGAGGTTTATTAAATGCAACAATCAGGCTGATACCAAGCACAGCGCCGGGGATAACGAATGGGAACATGATCAGCAGATCCATCAGCTGTCCCGTGAATCCCTTATGCCGCACCACAATGTAGGAGATCAGCATTCCGATGATAATGATGAACACAATTGCAATGCTGGAGAACACAAAGGTATTGCGGATATTGGTCCACAGCCGGTTAAATATAGTGGTATAACTCTCCAGGCTGAAGCCCTTCTGGAAGCCGGTAAAATCGCTCTTGATAAAGCTGGTAACCACCACCACGATCTGAGGCAGAACTCCCACAAATGTCACCAGCATCACCGGAAATGTGACCAGGAAACGTTTAAATCCGTGAAGCTGCTCTTCCTTGGGAGGACGCATAGCGGTCATCACGTAATTCTTCCGGGATACACAGTATTTCTGTACCAGCAGTACCGAGGTGGAGCAGAGCACCACAATTACGGACAGGGCGCTGGCCAGGTGGGCATTTCCCCCAATCTCACTCATGTACTCATTGTACACCAGAACCGGGAGAACCATGTAGCCCTCGCCGATCAGCATAGGGGTTCCGAAATCCGCCAGGCTGGTCATAAACACCATGATGGCTCCGGCTGCAATAGACGGAATGATTACCGGCAGGGTGATGGTCCACAGGCGGCGCAGCTTGTTGCTGCCCAGGTTCTCAGCCGCCTCCTCCAGGCTGGAATCAATGCTTCCCATGGCGCCCGAGGTATACAGGTACACATAAGGAAACAGCTTAAAGGTAAATACCATGATAATTCCCAGCTTGCCGTAAATGCTTGGCAGATGGATTCCGTAATTTGCAAACATAGAAGTTATAAAACCGGAACGGCCAAACAGTGTAATCCAGCTGTAAGCCCCGATAAACGGCGGGCTCATCAGGCTCATGATGATAAAAATGTGGATGAACCGTTTACCCAGTACATTATACCGGGACATCACATAAGCAATTGGCACGCCCACAACCAGGGTGGTGCATGTCGTCACGATGGACACAAACAGGCTTCGCCCCAGGGCCCCATAATAATACTTCTTAGAGAAGAACCTGATGTAGTTCTCCAGGGTAAATCCATCCGTCTTGCGGGAAAAGAAGCTTCGGGTGATCAGCGTGCAGAATGGGAATATGAGGAAAATCAGCATAAACGCCACCACTGCAATCTTCACCCAGAACCAGAAATCCAGGCGAAATTTCTTCTTTACCATGAGATCACCTCCTGGGTATCTGCATTGTAAACGCCTACCGCAGCAATATCAAAATTGACCCGCACCTCCTGACCGTCCGGACGCAGCGCATTTGCATCCTTGGTATATTCATTAAGCTGAACGGTCTGGCCATTGTTCAAAAGGATCTCATACTCAATAAAGTCGCCCAGGAAGGTGGAGATGACGATCTTGCCCGGAAGGCCTTCCTTGTCGTCAAAGAACAGCTGCTCCGGTCTTGCGGAGATCACGCCTTTGCCGTTAAAGGCCGCCTTCAGACTGCATGTGAGGCTGCACTCATCCTTGATATTCAACACCGCATTCTGAGGATCTGTGCCGTCCACATCACACTCCATGAAGTTGGATACACCGATGAAGCCTGCCACGAACTCATTCTGAGGCTTCTTGTATATGTCCTCAGGAGAACCCACCTGCATGATGTTGCCCTCCTTCATAACCGCAATCCGGTCTGAGATGGCCAGTGCCTCCTCCTGATCATGGGTTACATAGATGGTGGTGATCCCCAGCCGCCTCTGCAGCTTCTTGATCACGGTTCTCATCTGCACTCTCAGCTTGGCGTCCAGGTTGGACAGCGGCTCATCCATCAGCAGCACGCCCGGTTCAATGACAAATGCCCTGGCCAGGGCCACGCGCTGCTGCTGCCCGCCGGACAGCTCATTGGGCTTTCTGTCCTTTAACGCTCCGATCTGCACCAGCTCCAGGGCTTCCTCCACCTTGGCCGGAATCTTATCCTTGGGGTATTTCTTGGCTTTTAATCCATAGGCTACGTTTTCCGCTACCGTCAGATGCGGGAAAATCGCATAGTTCTGGAACACCATTCCAATGTCCCTCTTGTGGGCTTCCAGGTTGTTGATCACCTTGTCGTCAAAGCGGATCTCTCCGCCGTCCACTGAGTTGAATCCAGCGATCATGCGCAGCAATGTGGTCTTGCCGCAGCCGGAAGGTCCAAGCAGTGTAAAAAATTCACCCGGCTTTATCTCTAAATCCACTCCTTTTAGTGCTGTAAAGTCGCCGTACTTTTTTACGGCCTTATTAATAATAACTGCATGGCTCATGCCTGTACCCCCTGTTTTATAGATTAATACCCTTTATCGGAAAGACTGTCATAACCCACCGGGCCAGACAGTCTCTCCTTCAAGTTACATCACCTTTTTACGTGTTCCAATCTTAGTCTACCATGATATCGTTGAACTGCTCGATAATTGCTTCTTTCTCATTTGCGGCCCAGTCAAAGTCATAATCAACCAGAACAATTTCATCTAACTTAGCCATTCCTTCGCCCACTTCCATGTCGCTTCTGACAGGACGGCGGCCCCAGTTCTGGCTCTGCTCGGTCTGAGCTTTCTTGGAGGTAACAAAATCGATAAACAGCTTGGCGTTCTCCTCATTGGGAGCGCCCTTTACCAGTGCAACGCCATCCGGAACAGCGCTTGTGCCGTCCTTAGGATATACGAAACCTACAGATGCATCATCCTTGTACTGAACCGCAGCCTTCTCCAGGGTCAGACCTACGTAGAACTCGCCGTCAGCTACCATCTTATGGCACTTGCCTGAGGAGTCAACTACCTTGCCGTCCAGGTTGTCATATAACTGTTTGATGAAATCCCAGCCGTCTTCCTTGCCGCCATGGCCCAGGATCATGGTGCACAGCTGTGTATAGGCAGAGCCGGACTTAGAAGGCAGGCAGTATGCGATTTTGCCCTTCCACTCAGGCTTAACAAGGTCCTCCCAGGACTCGGGAACAGTCATGCCGTCCTTTGCAATCAGGTCTTTGTTGTAGAAGATAACCATAGGAAGGGGGCTTTCGCCGATCCACAGGTCATCGGCATCCTTGTATGCTTCGCCGATAAACTCGTCATTTGCGCACACGTAGGGTGCAAAATACTCCTTAAATGCTGCCAGGGAGTCAGCTCCGCCGCCCCACAGAACATCAGCAATCGGTTTAGCAGACTCGGCTGCAATACGGTTGCACAGCTCGCCGGTTCCGGCTGCCACTACCTCTACCTTAACATTGGGATAAGTCTCCATAAACAGGTTCACGCCTGCGTTCAGGGGATCTGCATCATGAGGTGAATATACAACAACTGTTCCTGTGTAATCCTCGGGCTTCTTCTCGCCTGCCGCCTCTGCCTGTGTCTCCTCAGCCTTGGACTCTTCCGCCTTGGTCTCTGCCGGGGCCTCTGTCGCTGCGGGAGCCGCTGTGGTTGTCTCTGCCGGTTTGCTTCCTCCGCCGCATGCAGCGAGACTTAAGACCATCATTGTTGCCAGTGATGCTGCTAATACTTTCTTCATAATACTCTCTCCTTTTCTAAAATTTAGTTCTTTTCTCTTACCGTGCAATTAGGAATTATTCAATTCCAATGATATAATTATAGAGGGATTTTATTAATATTTCCATTTAATATTCTTACATTTCCTTTGTCATTCTGACCATTTGCATATTTTTAACTGTTTTTCAATGACCTATATGTGCAAAATCCCCGTACCGGTGAAAACCAGCCGGTACGGGGATTTCATGTGTCTCATTTATTTTTCATACTCATTCATACTCAAACTTCATATTCCAGGACCCGCGGATTTTGTCCATCAGCTCCAGCACCGCCAGGCTGTCCGCCGGGCTCCACTGATCGCTGGCACACATTCCGGCAGCCGCGCAGCGGTTCACCTCCCGGATCTGGTACTCGAAGCCGTTGACCTCCCAGGGAATCTCCACGCTGTAAGCTTCCCCGTCATAGGGCCGCACCTCCATGCCTCTGGCCATCTGGTAGTCCGGCAGCAGCAGAGCCCCCTCTGTTCCATACACCGCGGCAGTGCGCTCCATGGCCATGCCGATGGACTGGACCGCGTGGCCGCTGCGTCCACCGGGATACAGCAGCTGCACCGCGCTGAAATCATCGGTTCCATGTTCATTGATATGTACCGTGGATTCAAATGACTCCGGCGTCTCACCCATGACCATATGGAGAAATCCCAGGTTATAAATCCCGATGTCCAACAGCGCGCCGCCGCCCAGGCGTGAGTCAAACTTCCTGTCCTTCCTGGCGCCTTTGGATATAAAGCCGAACTCGCAGCGGGCGTGGCGCACCTGCCCCAATGCCCCGCTTTCAATCAGCTCCTTCATCCGGCAGAGCACCGGGAGAAAGCGTATCCAGAAGGCTTCCATTATGAATACCCCCTTCTCCTGGGCCAGGCGGTACAGCTCCCTGGCCTGCCCCGCCGAGGTGGTGAACGGCTTCTCGCACAGCACGTGTTTCCCCGCCTCCAGACACATTTTACAGTTCTCAAAATGCATGCTGTTGGGCGTGGACACATAGACTGCCTCCACCTCCTTTGCCCCGGCCAGCGCCTCATAGGAACCATACCAATTTGGTATCTGATGCTTCTCTGCAAATGCCCGGGCGGACTCTTCTGTCCTGGACCCCACCGCCGCCAGCACCGCCTCAGATTCCGCCATGGCGTTCACTGTGTCCGCAAATTTATTGGCAATGGTGCCCGTAGCCAGTATTCCCCATCTCATATGCTTGCCCTCCTGAATATTCCTGCGTTATACGCTGCAATTTTTTCATAATCATTCTCTGCTTGATACTCTGTACGATCTTCCTCAATCACTCTGCCTGACGCTCTGTACGATCTTCCTCAATCATTCTCTACTTGACGCTCTGCGCTATCTTCCCAAACATTCTCTGCCTGGCACTCTGCAATGCACGCCTCAATCTCCTCTGCAATCTCCTCAATACAGTTCTCCAGGCATATGTTCTCATACCTTCTGACAATCCCGCACCGCTGCAGATTCTCCTCCTTAAAGTCCTCCTCGTCCGCCAGGAACCGCCTGCACATCTCCTTATACTTAGGCGTTTTCTGCTGCCGCTCCCGCGCCATGGCCCGCTCCAGCCTGAGTCCGTCCTCCACGTGGATGTACACCGGCGCCAGAGACTCCGCCCCGTAATATTCCCGGATCTTCTCATAAGATTCCAGGGTTCCCATCATCAGATAATTCCCCTGATCCAGGTCAATCTGCCCGTCGTCCACAGTGAAATAGTCCCATGGCCCGTACACCGTATCATAGGTTCTGCATTCAATCAGCGTCCCCGCTTCCCTGCACTGATCCAGAAACGCCCTGTCCACAAAATAATACTCCACCCCGTCCGTCTCCCCGTCCCGCACCGGCCTGGTGGTGTACATCCGCACAGTCCGGCACTCCGGCAGCCGTTTCACCAGCTCTTTATAAATGGTGTCCTTGCCAGACGCACTCTTTCCCATCACATAAAAAATCTTTCCCATGTTGTATCTTCCAATCTGTTTTTATCGTCGTACCACTTTGATGCAGCCCAGGGTCTCATCCTCAGGTCCCTGAACCGGCAGTCCCTGCCTCATATAATCCAGCACCAGATCCAGCACATCCCGGCTGATCTCCTCCCCGGGGGCCACAATGGGAATCCCCGGCGGATAAATATAGATATATTCCCCGGAAATGCTGCCGCAGCTCTCTGTCAGCGCCACCGGTTCCGTCTCTCCATCCATCGCCTGGCTGATGGGACAGATAATTTTAGCCTGAGGCAGGGAGCCGGTTGGGGAGGGTGGGAAGGAAGTCTGGCTGCCAGCTGCCAGCCTTCCATCAATCTCCACCAGCGCCCGCTCCAGCCTCTTAAGCCCATCACCGCTGTCCATCACTGAAGTAATCGCCGTCACATACTCCGCGCCGCACATTTCCATCTCCAGTCCATACTCCGACCGCAGCAGCTGATCCAGCCCGGCTCCATTTAACGCGGTTCCGGCCGTGGACACCACCACCTTGGTGATATCCAGGTCATAGACGCCAAAACGTCCCTTAAGCTCCTGATCCACCAGCCTCAGGCCCTGCATCTCACCCAGCCGCCTGCGGAGGGCGCCCAGGCCGCCCAGATACCGTTTCATCTGGCTCTCAGGCCCCTTCAGTCTCTCCATCTGGAAGATGGCATTTTCAATGCTGGCCATAAACACATAGGACGGACTGCTGCTCTGGTAGATCTGCAGATACCTCTCCAGCCCCTTCACATCCACAAAAGGCCCGCCCGCATCCCGGTTTAGGTTCACATGCAGAAGCGCCGTCTGAGTCAGACTTGGCAGTGTTTTGTGGATGCTCTGTATCACCAGATCCGCCCCGCAGTCCACCGCTGACACCGGAAATGCCTCATCATACCGGAAATGGGCCCCATGTGCTTCATCCACAATCAGCGGCAGTCCCGCCCGGTGGACAACCTCTGCGATGCTGTGGATATCCGACACAATTCCGTCATAAGTTGGGGATACTACCATCACTGCCTGGGCATCTGGATACATTTTTAAGAGTTTTTCCACATCCTCAGGCAAAATTCCGCCCTGAATCCCCAGATGGGGAATCTCCTGTGGATAAATATACTGCGCCGCAAGCCCCCGCAGAAACACACTGTGATACACCGATTTGTGGCAGTTTCTGCTCATCAGGAGCCTGCCTCCGTACTTCACCGCACTGCTGATTCCGGCCAATATCCCGCTGCTGCTGCCGTTCACCAGATAATAGGTCCGATCCGCCCCATAGATTCCGGCCGCCCACTCCATGGACTCCCTCAGCAGATCCTCCGGGTGATGCAGATTGTCAAATCCCGCCACCTCCGTGATATCCACCTCAAAAGGATTGGGGAAATCCAGGGCCGCTCCCAGCTCCCCGCCGCCTTTCAGCCGCTTATGACCCGGCATATGGAAGGGGTATACCGGAGACTGCCCATACTGCCGCAGCCTGTTAATTAAAAGTGCTTCCTGTTTCATCTATTTTCACCGACTTTCCTATTTCCATACCGCCGTCAGGACTCCAACCGTCTCCTTAACAGCTCCATACATCTGTTTACCTGCCTGTGGTTCTTCACCACCACAACCTTCCTCCCATAACTGGCCGTCAGATTATCAAACAACTCCTTATGTCCGCCGCACCGCCCATTTTTCACAATCCACATGAAAAATTCCCAGTCCATTTTCTCCTGACAGCCCTCCGCAATACTCTCCCGAACCTTCCCCTTATACTTCCAATTCCTGTAAAATGCCTGGGGCAGGCAGATCCGCCTGGGGAATTTCATAAACACAATCAGATCCGCCTCAGCCATCCTACGCTCAAAATGCAGCTTGGAGTAATTCCCGTCAATCACCCAGCCGTCCTTCTCCCTGTCCAGAAACCCTTCCGCCATTCCCCTGGCCTCATCCCTGTCCCGGTCAATCCAGCCGGGCAGAAACTGTATTTTGTCCAGGTGAAGCACCGGGCAGCAGAGCATTTCCCCCAGCCTCACCGCCAGCGTTGACTTCCCGGAACCGCTGTATCCCACTACCGCAACCTTCATTTCCCGCTCCTTCTCTGCCCTTCCCATTCCAATGTGCCTTGCTAAGTGCTAATATTATACTATATACCTGGGAAAAATCAAATACAGGCAGTATATTTCACACCAATGTCACACGCCCCTGGTATCATTGCAGAACCAAAACCAATGTCCAAAAGGAGTCCTATGAAAATATTAATCGCAGAAGACGAGCCTGCCATGCGCAGAATTATCCGCCTGTACCTGGAAAAAGAGGGCTATGAGGTGTCCGAGGCCTCCGACGGCCAGGCTGCCCTGGACCTGCTGTGCAGGGAGACATACGACCTGCTGATCGCTGACTGGATGATGCCCCGGATGGACGGAATCCAGCTCTGCCGGGAAGTCCGCGCCTGCTCCATGCCCATTAAGATCATCATACTCACCGCCAGAAGCGAAGCGCGCCACGAAATAGAAGGGCTGACCTGCGGCGCAGATGACTATATCCGCAAGCCCTTTGAACCTGGGGTCCTGCTGCTGCGCATCAAAAAAATGTTCCGCCTGGAGGACACCCTCTGCTGCGGCAGCCTGACTCTGAATCCAAGCCATCAGACCGCATTTATGGACTCCCGGGAGATCCGGCTGACCCAGAAGGAATACCAGCTTCTGCTGCTGCTCATGCGCAACCAGGGCATCACCTTATCCCGCGACACCCTTGTTTCCAGAATCTGGGGAAATGATTACGACGGCGACGAGCGGACCCTGGACACCCACATCCGCCGCATCAGAAGTAAGATCGGCAAAGAGTACATTTCCACCTATGTTGGATTGGGCTACCGGATGGAGGCGCCCCATGAGTAAACTGTCCAGGAAATTTCTCATCAGCATTTCCCTGATTTTAGCCGCCATCGCCTGCCTGTCCATTTTCCTCAACCGGAATTTTATCGGCAGATATCTGCTCTACCGGGAGAAACAGGATTTAAACCGCATCTGCGGAATACTCACTGCCGGAGACCGGCCCCGGGAGGAGGCAATCCGCTGGGTGGAGGAAAACGAGGACGTGGTGGTGGCCCAGGTGGAAGGTACCCAGGATAACAACCTGCTGAACCAGCGCCTGCGGGAGGCATTTCTGGACAAAGGGGTCAGCATGGACCGTTACTGGCTCTGGGAAGAAGATCAGACAGATGCCATGGAAGAAGGCCGCAAGCTGCGGGTATACTCCCAGCAAAAGCTTCACTACAGCCTGATGGTGGAGTACCTGTGGCAGAACGGCAGCTTCATGGCAGTGGCCAAAATCATCCCGTCCGTCAGCCGCACCGTGGCCCTGGTGAACCAGGTCACCCTGGCGGTATTCGCCGGAGGGTTCCTGCTGGCCCTGGTACTGATCTATGTGCTGGTCCGCCGGATTACCTCTCCCCTAAAGTCCATTTCTGAGACAGCCAGGGCCATCGCTGCCCTGGACTTTAAGACCGTGACTGTCCGCACAGGCGATGAGCTGGAAGACCTGGCGGAGGACATCAGCCATATGAGCGCCCGGCTCAGCAAAGCCCACATGGAGCTGGAACAGAAAAACAGGCAGATGGAGGATCTGCTGGGCAATGTTTCCCATGATCTGAAGACCCCCGCAGCCCTGATCAAGGCCTACGCCAGCGGTATGAAGGACGGTCTTGACGACGGCACTTTCCTAGACACCATTATTGCGCAGAACAACCGCACGGAACAGATCTTGGAACAGCTGCTGAACCTGGCCAGGGTGCAAAAGACCCAATTTCCTAGGCAGGCCATGGATCTGGACGGCTGCCTGCATGACCTGATTCAGGAATACCGTCTCCAGGCGGACAGCAGCAGGCTACAGTTTCACTGCGATATCCCGGAATCCGGCCAGATTCCCGGTACACTCGACACCTACCCCGGAGCTGTCCGGCTGATCCTCTCCAATCTGCTCTCCAACGCGGTAAAGTACGCGGCAGACGGACAGATCTGGATCTCCCTGGACTGCCGGACAGACGGCTGCCTGATCCGCATAAAGAACATGGTGGGTGATCCCGACAACCTGGATACAGAAAAGCTCTGGGAACCGTTCTATGTCGCCGAGCCATCCAGGAACAAGGACATGTCCGGTACAGGCCTGGGCCTCTCCATCGTCCGCACCACCGCCGCCAAGTACGGCTTCGGCTGCACCTGCGCCCTGGAAAACCATATGATCACTTTTTCACTGTTTGTCAAACCATTGTAACATGGGTCCATTATCCTTAAAACTGTAAAACATTTTAAGGAGGCAATTAAATGCACATCAACCATACACATCTGAAACCATGGGCGGCACTGTTCCTCGCAGCCGCCCTCCTCACAGGCTGCGGCTTCTCCCAGGGACAGGCGTCAGGCGGCGCAGATTCCGGCTCCGCCCAAACTCCATCCCAGACTCAGACATCCGGCTCCGGCGCCAATTCCACCTCTGGCACAGCTCCCGGCTCCAGCGTCAATTCCACCCCTGGCACAGCTCCCGGCGCCCCCATCTCCTATGAGACAGATCCTGCCACATTTTCCCTTACAGTCAATCAGGGGGACATCTCCGTCCCTGTCTCAGTGCCTGGGCAGACCCGCCAGGTAGCCAACTACACCTCCACTGATGGCGAGACAGCCTGGGAATACCCGGACGCTTCAATCTCCGTCTCCGTTAAACCAGAACCGGACTTCCTCCGCGTCACCATCACCTCTGAGTCCGCCGGGGACAACCACTTTGACTGGCCCCAGGTTGCGGGGGATTCCTACTATATTCCCCTGGGCGAAGGCAAACGCATCCCAGCCCAGGACCAGACCTGGCAGTCCTACGTAAGCGGCCGGGAATTCTCAGTCATGGAGCAGCTGTCCATGCCCTTCTGGTCCGCTGTCCACGGAGATTACGCTGTGCTGTACATCATGGAACAGCCCTACCGCAGCAGCCTGGTATTCGGCTCCGGCAGCCCCATAGAATTTGGCGTTGCCCATGCTTATCCTGCCATTGATGCTGAAAAGACCAGCACCTACCGCATCTACCTTACCGACAATGACCCTGTATCCGCCGCCAAGCTCTACCGTCAATATGTACAGAATAACGGCAGCTTTGTAACACTGGAAGAAAAGGCCTCTCAGAATCCCAATATCAGGAAACTCTACGGCGCGCCCCACATCTATCTCTGGGGTGAAAACGTCATTTCCCCTGAGGACATCAACTGGCCCGCCCTGAGAAACGCCCTGGATCACCCTGATTTTAAGCACCTCATGGATCAGGCTGAACGCACCGAGACCGGCTCAGAGGCCCTTCAGGCCGTCAAAGCCATCTCAGGCCAGGATTATGTGGACCAGTACCAGAAAAATGTACTGTGCCGCTATATCAGCGAAATTCTGAAGCTGGATTCCCTCTACCAATGGAATGGCCCGGGGAACCCTTCCGCCTATGACCTTTTACAGTTCAATATGCAGACTCTTGCAGAAAAACTGCCGGATGTTTTCCGCCCCGCGGACCAGTGGATGGAAGGCGGTACCACAGCTCTGCTTTCCCAGTTAAAGGAAGCGGGCATTGACCGTGCCTGGATCGGCCTCAACAGCTGGGAACAGGGCTACGCCAAACCGGAACTGGTGAAACAGGCGGCAGACCAGGGCTATCTCATGGGGCCCTACGACTCCTATCACTCCATACACGAACCCGGCAGGGAACAGTGGATCACCGCGGCATTTCAAGATGAAACCCTGTATGAAAATGCCGCTGTTGAGAACCAGAAAGGCGAGAAGATCTCCGGCTTTAAAAATGTAGGCCGCAAGCTGTCCCCACTCCTATCCCTCCCCTCCGTCCGCCAGAGAACCGGAGAGATCCTGGCATCAGGCCTGCCCTTTAACTCCTGGTTCATCGACTGTGACGCCACCGGAGAGATCTATGACGATTACACGCCGGGGCGCATCGCCACCCAGCAGCAGGACTTAAAGGCCCGGCTGGAGCGCATGACCTATATCCGGGACCAGCACCAGATGGTCATTGGATCTGAAGGAGGCAACGATTTCGCCGCCTCCACCATTGCCTTTGCCCACGGAATCGAACTTCCCACTTTCTCCTGGATGGATGAGGACATGAAGAGCAACAAAGAAAGTCCCTACTACATTGGCAAATACTACAATCCCACCGGCGGCGTAGCAGAGCATTTGGCCAAGCGGGTGCCTGTAAAAGAGCAGTTTATGACCATTTTTGCAGATCCTAAGTATGATGTACCCCTGTACAAACTGGTTTACAACGATTCCGTGATCACCACCTACCACTGGGACTGGTCTACTTTTAAGATCATTGGCGCAGTCCAGAACCGGATGCTGCGGGAAGTCCTGTACAATGTTCCGCCCCTTTACCATCTGGACAGCCGGGAATGGGATACTTATAAAGACGCCATCTCCTCCCACACCACGTTCTGGTCCCAGTTCAGCCGCCAGGCTGTATTGCAGGAAATGACCGGCTTTAAGTACCTGTCAGATGACGGCTCTGTCCAGCTGGCCCAGTACGGAGAAGATCTGTGGACAGCCGCCAACTTCAGCGATGTTCCCTTTAACTATGAGGGTATGGATATACCTGCACACTCCCTGATACTCAAAAAGGGCGCAGACATCTCTGTCTACACCCCCAATCTTTCAGAGGACCAATCATAGTGCCTGATATCTGCGTCAGGTGTGCGTCTGAGAAGCGACGGCGTAGTGGACCCTACGGTTAGCTTCGCAGGCGTGCTCCTGGCGTAGATAGCGGGTGCTATGACTCAGGTATTTATGCAACGCTCTAGCGTGTTTGATAATTGCTTCTCGTCAGCTGCGCGTCTCACTTTGTGGGAGATTTGATCCCGATGAGGGAGGCGTAGCAAGCTACGTTGACCGAATTGGGGTCAAATATGCCGCGAAGTGGGGCGTGCAGATGGCGGAAATGAATTATCAAACACGCTCTAGTACCCGCTGTACAGATTCAGCTCGTTCTGTGCAGCAGCATAAGAAAAATTAAACCCACGGATGCTTAACCCATCCCCTGCCCAGAGCTCATATCCATTCCTATACCCCCTCAGCAGCTGTTTCTTCACTTCCTGATCCTCCACCATAGACGCCACAGCTGGGGCGGCATCCACGGACAGCATACCCAGATACCCCTCCTGTGTCTGCGCGTTCCTGTCGCCATTGGCCAGGTTATATCTGGCGATCTGGTAATCCGGCCTGGCAAATGCAAGCACAATATAGAACACGGTCACTATTGTCAGGCAGTACCGGAACAGCGGAAACTGATTTTTGAAAATAAGGATAACCACCCCAGCCATCAGTACCACCATCATTGCCAGGAACCACAGAACCAGCACCCGAAGCCGGGTCAGCTGGTATTGCTGCACATACAGCACCATCCGGTACACAGCGGAGGCAATCATTACATAGGTGCAGATGCTGATTGTCAGCAGCACGCCGTTTAAGATCACATTTCCCCGGAAATATTTCAGGCACATCAGCACCATCACCAGATTCAGCATCGCCACAAACAACAGCTGGAAGAATCCCTGTCTGGCATAATCAGCATAGGTCATCCCCTCCGGCAGCGTTCCTTTGCCGAGGAACAGGTACATCACCTGGATTGCGCAGAACACCAGGTAGACCAGTCCGATCATCCCCATAAAGCTGATAGCCAGAATCGGTTCCCCGTTTCTGAGAGACCTGGACTCCTCCGGTATCTCCCTGGCAAAGGCGCTGCACACCATACAGTACATGCACAGGGCCGCGGCAGCTGTCTCAATCACCACAGTAAACACTGTAAATGGATTTAGAAACTGCTCAATGAGTTCATCCAGCATAGATTGGAACACCATATCCGCGCTGGCCAGGAGAATTGCCAGCAGGATTACCATGGGCACTGCCGCCCCAAGGCCCGCCGCCACCCACACTACATTCTTGTATTTTTTGCTTTTGATGGATTTTAAAAAATTTGAGGCGTGGCTGAAGGGGCACCACACAAACACCAGGGCCTGCAGCAGATACATCAAGATAGAACCCACATATTTCCCAATATTCCACGCCCTGTCATTGTAGCACTGATGAAGGATAAACACACAGAACAGCATGAAGATGGCCGCCCGGTTCATCACATTTAACATCCCGCTGCCGGTCAGGCAGGTGGACACTCCCAGCAGAAGGGAGGCTCCCATAATCAGCAGCGATCCCGTCTTGACCGGAACCTTCATCCGCTTCGAAATCATCACCGCCATCCCATAGGCAAATGCCACAAACACAGGAAATGTAATCCCCGCCGGGTTCCTGTACAACAAAAATGTCTTTACCACGCCAAACAGCAGGGATAAAAAGCCAAAGTAAGCAAAGTTTTCCGCGATGGTCCTCAACCGCTCATTCCTCTGCACCTCCCGCTGGTACTCTTCCCTGGTCTGCCAGGAATTGCGGGATGGGGCGGGGATGGGGGCCATTGCTGTCATGGGTTCCACTTCCGTCATTGGCCCCTCTGCCGGCAAAGATTCCAAAACTCCCACGTGTCCCTCCGCCCTCACTGGAATCCCAGCCTCCGCCCGCTCCGTCCCACTATCCATCTGACGTTCTAAACCATCATTCATCATAAATCTCCCTCCTCATCTTCCACAAAACAGAGAATATCCCCCGGCTGGCAGTCCAGCGCTCTGCATATGGCTTCTAATGTTGAAAAACGGATGGCCTTTGCCTTATTATTCTTCAGAATAGACAGGTTTGCCATGGTGATATCCACTTCCTGGGACAGCTCTGTCAGTCCCTTCTTTCTCCTGGCCATCATCACGTCCAGGTTTACAATAATTCCCATTTTACCCGTCCTTTCTATATAGTCAGATCATTTTCTTCTTTGAACTGTACAGCCGTTTCAAATACCTGGCACAGCACAAAGCAGAACAGGCCTGCAATGGAGAACACAATAATAACCACAACCGTAGCCGGTGTGGGAGACAGCGGCAGACGCGCCACAGACAGCCCCGCGATCAGAAAGCTGCATTTTCCCATACGCTTTAAAGAGTCCGCATTTTCCCGCACAAACGCCTGGTCCCGCAAAACAGTGGCAAACATTTTCCGAAGCTCCAATACCAATAAAAGAGCCAGCACCCCCGACAGCATATACACCACACACTGAGCCAGATAGTGCTCCCTAAACGCCAAAATATACTTCCCCACCCAGTAAAACAACGCCGGAATCGAAACCGTAATCCCAATACCCACATAAAACATCACATCCAACAGCCACTTAGTAAACCGCACCAACCGCTTATTCATCATCAAATCCGCCTTTCATCATCACTGCTTTTCCAGGAATATTCACATCTGGAACATATCTGGAATATAACACAGTGTTTATTATATTTCAATATATTTTTATTGAAAAACAATAAATTAATAT
>OKVW01000301.1_pt1 | contig 31888 bp, 29 predicted proteins | sample 1606991 | NCBI WGS metagenome assembly OKVW01 (sample SAMN03281021, study PRJEB24777) | human gut metagenome | isolation source: fecal sample PR177 from 1 month old male Malay infant, vaginal delivered... | reverse complement strand
GATCGCTCGTCGGCAGCGTCAGATGTGTATAAGAGACAGAAGTAGTTTAGATGAATTGATGCAGCTTTCTATTCAAGATATTGTAGAAACAGACGACATTGATAAATATGTTGCCATAGAAATATTAGATATGTTCAAAAAAGTCATACTGGAGGAAGTAGAAACGGATATAAACCAGGAACCAGAAAAACTTGATGATGTCTTAGAAAAGCATGTGTATTCCAGTAAACATAATAAGAATACTCAGGATAAAAAAATTAAGGTTCTTCATTATCTGGATGAAACAACAATTTCGGAAGAGGTTTATAATACTTTATTTTATGACGCAGATGGTTTTATCATGAATGATATTGACGTGAATGATATGAGGATGTCTGCAAGAGCTACGGGAGCTTTATTAAGAAATAAATATATGACGGCAAAGTCTATCGTGAACATGGATTACAAAGAGTTTTCGGAAGTAAAAGGAATGGGGGCTGGCACCAGAGAAGAGATTTTGAACAAACTTAAAGAAATTATCTGTATTCAATATAAGGCAGATGAACATAGCCAGCTCATTGATCTCTATTCTAATATCATTAATGAAGATATAAAGATAAATTGTCAAAATATTGATGATGCGATTTATAGTAACAAGGTAAAGGTCATTGTGTATAAGAATAAGGAAATATTGGAGTCCAATATAGAAAAGGTTTGGGAAAATAAGAATCTATTAAATAAAATATTTTCAGATGCTTCAATTTTTAAACTGTTTGAGAACTATATTTGCTCATTGCTGCAGAATAATGCGATAGTTCCAATGGATACATTAAAGCAAATGCTGCCCGTTGGACTATATTCATCTGATATTTTTATGGAAATAATTGAGAAGCTTAAAGCGCAAGAGAAGGTGGACTTTACAGATGACGGATTGCAATATCATCTTTTAACAGTTTGGGATTATACGAATCGGATGGAGGAAGGAAATCAAAAGACAGCTATAATGTGCCGTTTAAAGGGCATGACTCTGGAAGAGACCGGCAGCATTTTAGGGATAACAAGAGAAAGAGTAAGACAGATTACAAAAAAGGCAATTGAGAAGATGCCAAAGCTTAGAGAAGATGAATTTAAATATTGGTACGAAAATTATGACATTACGAAGGAAGAGTTTAAAAACATATTTAATTTGTCAGAAGAGTCGTTTAACTATCTGAAAGGAACTTATAAAAAAGGTTCTAAGGGGTTAGAAGAATTACTAAATGATGAGAATATCTCTGGTACAATTGCACAAAAGGCAGTAAAAGAAATGTATAAATACTGTGTGGTAATCGGCGGAGAATATATCCCAATAAAAAGAGAAGCTATAATCAGGAAATTATTAGAAGTAAATTATAGTGATCAGGAGTGTACGATTTCAGAATATTATCATCTATATATGGATTTTCTGAAAACGAATGGATTAGAGAATGTTGAGCGGCTGTTATATCCCACAGAAAGAGCCTTTGAGGCAAGGATGGATGATCAAAGCTACGTTTTGAGCAAATACGGACACCGAATTAGATATTATAATATGCAGGAATATGATCTTGACAGGTTGTTTGCAGAGTTAGGTTTTGATTCATTTCAAAACTTGGAGATTTCTACACTGAAATTATTTAATGTTTATCCTGAATTAATGGAAGAATTTAATATTTTGGATGAGTATGAACATAATATTATAAAGAAAAATGTTGATAAATTGCCGATAAACTTATCATTAGGCAGGATGCCTTTTATTTCCATTGGAGAATCAGACAGAGAACAGCAGACCATAGAGTTTTTATACAGAGTAGCTCCGATTGAATTTTATGCTTTTGGTAAGGCATATGAGGAAGAATTTGGTGTCAAAAGCGAAACAGCATTGGCTAACTTTACACCTTTTATCAATAAATATTACAATAACGGTATGTTTTCGGTGGACTATAAGATTATGACAGATGCCGAATATAAAATAATGGGGAATAAACTGATTAATGAGTTTTATTTTATCGAAGATATAGAAAATATCTATATGGAAACATTCCCAAAAGGAGACAGGGAAAAAATAAATCCATATACATTAAAAACAATGGGATTTCTGGTGTATGTAGATTATGTTATAAAAAATACTTATCCCAATGGAGAGGAATATTTTAAAGCACTTCTACTTAAGAATGATATTACGGATCTTGACATGTTTGACAGGCGTTTTAAATACAATCAAAGTTTTGAAAGTGTTCTGGAGGGGATGCGCATTCATTGTGACATTTTGGAGTTTGAAAGAAATAAGTATTTGACTTATGGAAGTTTTTGTGAAAAAGCTTCGGATATATCACAAGAAGATTTAAAACAATATGCATACGATGCAGCAAATTATGATAACGAAGAATTTTTTTCAATAAAATCTATCAGAAGAAATGGATTTACAAGCAAATTGGATAAGCTAGGATATAGTGATTGGTTTTATGGTGCATTACTTCGCAGTAATAAAGATATTCGTTATAGCAAGGTAGGAGGCGGGTTCCTGTTTAGCCATATTGGAAGACAGTTTACGCGCGGGGATTTCTTTTTGCATATAATGAAAGAGTTGAAGAAAATAGACATAATGGAGTTTATCTGCTATATACAGGAGGAATATGGATTGAATTTTGACCGGTATGATATAACACCAATTATTGGGCAATCAAGTATGTACTATGATCCTAAGCTTGAGAAAATTTATCTGAACAAAGAAGTATATTATGATGATATTTAGCATGTAAATTTTAGGCAGAAGATTAGGTTATTATTTTAACTTAGAAGTCATATCCCAAATTACAAAGAGCAGCCAGGGCAGAAGAAGAGCATTCGCTGATACTACTAACTGTTAAGAATGGAGGAAAAGTTTATGGCTACACAAACAAAAGGTCTATGTAAGTATTGTGGAAAAGAATATACAAAGGCATATATGATAAAGCATTTGGCAAAATGTAAGGAACGTGAGAACAGAATTGCCGCCGAGACAGGTACTAAAAAATGCGGATATTTTGATATTAGTATTTCTGGAAAATACAATGCGGCGTATTGGGTGATTATTGAAATACGTGAAGATGCCACTTTGAAAGATCTTGATTCTTTCTTAAGAGATATATGGTTGGAATGCTGTGGACATCTGAGTGCTTTTAATTTATGTGGAGAAAGCTATGAAGTTGTCCCTCATACAGATTCTTACTGGGGTCCACCTGCAAAAAGCATGAACTATAAACTGAAATCTGTCTTGGAAAAAGGAATGACATTCAGCTATGAGTACGATTTTGGTTCTACTACGGATCTTGTTATAGGGGTTCTGGATTATAGGGTATCTACCTGGAAAAAGGACAAGTTAACCATTCTATCAAGAAATAAACCTATAGAATTCCTTTGTGATGCTTGTCATGAGAAAACGGCTACAGTTATTTGCACGGAATGTATTTATGACGGAACCGGCTGCTTATGTGATGACTGTAAGAAAATTCATGAATGCGGTGAATCTATGCAGCTGTGTATTTGTAATTCACCTAGAATGGGAGTCTGTGGTTATGAAGGAAGTGATAAGTATCCAGATCAATTTATACCAGACAGGAATGACAACTGATAGGAAGGGGCACAGCTATGCCCAACTGTACATCCAGTACTGACATTCTGTCCAAAAATGTTGCGTTGGTGGAAGATCTGGTCGAAATATGATCTGATAATTTAAAAATGAAAATATTCTGGCACAAAAATAATCATCCTGCATATCATGGCAGGAGGGTGAATTTATGACCAATACATGCCAGTTAAGTAATAATACAAAAGCATATATCGAACAATATCGCTGCATATTAGAAAATATGATTCAGAAGATGTCAGCGGTGAAACTTACGGAGAGCATTTCAGGCAGTTTCATAACACAGATGATACCCCATCACTGTGCAGCTATTGCCATGTCAGAAAACCTGCTGAGGTATACAACCAATATTCCATTACAAAATATAGCAATGAATATTATCACATCCCAGCAGAAAAGCATTGAAAATATGACAGCTGTATATCCCGAGTGTCAGTGCTGCATGAATTATCCGGAAGATCTAAGCTGCTACAAGCAGAATAATGAACACATCCTGCAGAACATGTTTTATGAAATGAAAACAGCAGCTACCGACAATCATATCGATGCTAATTTTATGCGTGAAATGATACCCCATCACAAAGGGGCGGTCTACATGTCAGAAAATGCACTGCAATTCCCGATTTGTTCCTCGCTGATCCCCTTATTAGAAGCTATTGTCACATCCCAAAGGGAGGGCATCCGGAAAATGCAGAACCTGCTTCGAAAGGAAATAAACTGTAATTAAAAGAAAGGGTTTTGCCGGAAAGTGAGAACAATCCGGCAAAACCCTTTTTCAGCAGGATGTGAAGATTCTGTTATAGCTGCTTATTATTCTGATAGACTGTTTTTGCAAAATATAGTAAACTGTATGCATTCAGGTTTTCAAATTAATCAAAACATTACATGGAGGTTAACATCATACATCTATTATTTTTATGCAGCCAAAACAGAAGAAGAAGTCTGACGGCTGAAAAGGTATTTCAGAGATTGGATGGTTACACTGTTCGGTCAGCAGGAACAGAAAAAAATGCAAGAGTAAAAGTGACATCCGGACTATTAGGCTGGGCGGACATCATCTTCTGCATGGAGAAAAAACATGTACGAAGAATCAGAGATAAATATAATGATATTTTGAGCGGAAAGAAAATAATCTGTCTAAATATTTATGATGATTATGAATTCATGGATGAAGAACTGGTGGGGATATTGCAGAGCAGCGTATCTGATGTTCTTTTTATAAATTCGGAGACAGAGGTTCCATAGACCATTTAAAGATACAAGGGAGAAAGCGATGAACATTATTTTTGAACAAGCGCAATATAACGATATTGATAGATAAGGGAGAATGAAAATGGTATTACTGGTAGTAGATACACAGGAACTGGTTGTAACAAAAGAACTTTACCACTATGATCAGTTTATAGAAAATGTACAGTTACTTCTTAAAACAGCCAGGGAGAAACAGACAGAAGTCATTTACATCCGCCATGATGACGGATTTGGATGTGCGCTTACAAAAGGGGCCAAAGGATTTTCGATTATCGGAGAATTTCAGCCAAAGCCCGGAGAGGTTATTTTTGATAAGTTTGTTAACAGCGCATTCCGTGATACAGGATTAGTGGATTATTTGAAATCTAAGCAGGAACAACAGGTGATGATCGTGGGAGCACAGACGGATTATTGTATAGATGCCACTGTGAAATGCGGTTTTGAGCATGGATTTGAGATGATCATTCCAGAGGGCTGCAACACTACCATAGACAATGAGTACATGACTGGGGAACAGACCTGCCGGTATTACAATGAGAAGATGTGGAACAAACGATACGGGAGATGTGTACGCATGGAAGAAGCACGCAATCTGATAGAAACGGGAAGTGCAAAATAAAAGGAAAAGTGAGGTAGTGAAAAAAATGTGTGAAGAATGTTACAGTGAAAACAACCGGGTAACCCCTTTGTTAAATCCTCTGGAGTGCCTGGAAAATCATACACAATATATCTGCGGATCCTGCGGACGCTGCATTTGCATAGAACACGATGAAAAGAGAGGTGTGCAAAGGTGGAATTTTCCCTTTAAATCATTAGATATTGCAAAACTATATTTAAGAACTGCTGATTACACCAGAAAAAAGGCTTGTGGAATCTATGAACTAAAAAATGAAAAGGGACGCGTTTCTTATAAAATATTTGCTGATATAGAAGATTTCCATTTGTTTCTAAAGAAAAATAAGGACAAAGTCTGTGAAAAAATGGCTCCGGTTTACAGTGCTGGGGAGTTCCGGGAATATCCGTACACTCAAATAAAAAAATTAACACAGCAAGAAATAGACCGATATATGTCTGAGCGGTTATTGTAATACCTCCCTGTAGTTAGCTTGTTTCTTTTTATAAAATCCCCAAAGGAAGTCGACACATAACAATCCGTATGTTATCATAATAATAGTATGATAATTAGGAACGGAGGCAGCTATGAGGAATGAAGATATATGCAGCAAGGCCAGTCTGTTAATTCAACAGTTGATGGAGAGCTATGTTTCCGGGGATCAGATAAAGATTGAAAAAATGTTTGAATATCTTTCTCCAGACATATTGGTGATTGGAACGGGGAAACATGAGTTTTATCGGGGGATGGAAGCTTTGATAAGCGGTCTGAAAAAGGATCAGGAGGAAGCGCAGGGGATTGACTTTATTATCACAAATGAGTGGTATGAAGCAAAACTGGTCAGTGAGGATGCGTGTATTGTATACGGGGAATTTGAAGCCTGTGAATCCAATGTTCAGGGTAAACAGGTAATTATAAATATGGATACCAGGATAACTTCTGTGGTACACGCTGAGCCGGACGGCAGATTAATCATTGACAGTCTGCATCATTCCGTTCCTTATGCCTATCAGCAGGAAGGGGAGTATTATCCCAAAACATTTGCCAGTAAGGCGGAAGAAGCGATGCGGCGCAGTGCAGTGCTGGAAAAAGATATCCAGCTGGATTCTATGACCGGGCTTTTTAACCGCAAGTATACCGAAAAGCACATTGCCACACTGCTGGCGGAAGAGAAGACAGAGGGGCTGCTGCTTTTGCTTGATCTGGATGAGTTTAAAAGAGTCAACGACCAAAAAGGGCACCAGGCAGGAGATGTACTTATTAAGCGCACTGCAGCTGTTCTGGCTGAACATGCAGGGACTTCAGGTATTGCCGGAAGGGTTGGAGGAGATGAGTTCATGCTGTTTCTAAAGGGGATTCGAAGCAGAGATGAAGGGGCTCAGATTGCTTCTGAACTGATTCAACAGGTGGGCAGAATATTTAACGGTCTGGGGATGGAACAGAGCTGTTCCATTGGCATTGCCGCCGTTGACAAGGGAGAGATGCTATTTGCAGAAGCATACAAGATGGCAGACATAGCCTTGTATCAGGCAAAGGAAGCCGGCAGAGGGACATACTTCTGGTATGAAAACCACTGACAAAAAGGTGAAACCTTAAAGGTATTTATCAGATTAAGAAAAGAGAGGCAGACAATGGATAATCAGGAACAAGAACATAAACGTCGTGTAAGATATAAAGGGACTCATCCTAAAACATATAAGGAAAAATATAAGGAACTTCAACCGGAAAAATATCCTGAGACGGTGGCTAAAGTAATTCAGAAGGGAAGTACACCGGTAGGGATGCACATTTCTATTTGTGTGAAGGAAATACTGGATTTCTTGCAGATTAAACCGGGGCAGACCGGGTTAGATGCTACACTTGGATATGGCGGACATACTTTGGAGATGATGAAATGTCTGGAATCCCAGGGGCATATGTTTGCTCTGGATGTTGATCCCATTGAAATTGTGAAAACAAGAGAACGGCTGGAGAACCTGGGCTTTGGACCAGATATATTGACCATTTTGCAGATAAATTTTGCTGATATCGACCTGGTAGCTGAGAAAGCTGGTACTTTTGACTTTGTATTGGCGGATTTAGGCGTTTCGTCCATGCAGATAGATAATCCGGACAGAGGATTTTCTTATAAAAAAGAAGGTCCTTTAGATCTGCGTTTAAACCCGGAAAAAGGTATATCTGCAGCCGAACGGTTAAGAACCATTAACAGGGAGGAACTGGTGGGAATGCTGCTTGATAATGCAGATGAACCTTATGCGGAAGAGATTTCCAATGCAGTAATCGCTGAACGTAAGAAGGGAAAAGCTATTGATACAACAACAAAACTCCAGCAGATTATTGGAAATGCACTGGAGTTTGTTCCTGCTGATGAACGAAAAGAAGCAGTTAAGAAATCATGTCAAAGGACTTTTCAGGCATTGAGAATCGATGTAAACTGTGAGTTTGAAGTGCTTTATCAATTCCTTGAGAAGCTCCCCAATGTATTGTCAAAAGGCGGACGGGCAGCCATACTGACCTTCCATTCCGGAGAGGACAGACTTGTTAAAAAGTCATTTAAGCAACTGTTCCGGGCAGGCGTTTACAGCGAAATTGCAACAGAAGTTATCCGGCCGTCTGCGGAAGAATGCAATCTGAACAGTCGTGCGCGTTCTACAAAAATGCGCTGGGCAATTAAGGCATAATTAAGGTGAGTAGTATAATTAAGGTGACACATGCATAATTAAGGTGAGATGCATAATTATGTGATATATGCATATTTAAGGTAACATTTAAAATGAATCTAAAATAGATTTAAACTAAATCATATTGTAGTTCTGTTCTGATCAGGAATTATAGTTTTTTTAATGGATTTACGGGTTTTGAAAGGACTTCCCGGATGCGGGGAATCATATTTTTCGTATACTGATAACCTGCTTCCATGCAGGCTGTCATGTATTCAAAGGTTAACAATCCTGCTTCAGCCGGAAGAGATGGCTTCAGAAGCAGCCGCTCTTTTTGCGACAGGCAATCCTTCAGGTCTCTGCTCATAATGGAGAACGCATGCAGGGATACTTCAAAAATAGAATTATTTGGCGGCTTTTTATAATCATCGCCCAGATCAACGGCGATGATTCTTTTTTCATCGGCGGCTGCCAGTAAATCAACGGGAAGATTATTCGTTACGCCGCCGTCAACCAGCTGAAAGGTTTCCAGTTTTCTGGGCTGAAAAATTGCCGGAACGGAGGAACTTGCCATCATGATTTCACAAAGTTTTCCGGAGTGTTTCCAAAGGACATGTTCCAATGGATAAGTCCAGGCAAAGTTGGTAAATACGATGGTATCTCCGCTTTCAATATCAACTGCAGGAATCACTGTCTTTATATTGATATCTGATAATGATTGATTGCGGGTGAGTTCACACAGATACTCGGCAAGTTTATTTCCCTTTAACAACCCGGTGAGGGTTACTGTTTTTTTGCATATCATTTGAGGTAATAGTTTCAGAATATTCTTATAGTCCGGATCCAGATAGGACAAACCGCGGCGGGAGAGATGTGTAACCACATTGCACATTTCCGGGATACTCATTCCGGAGGCAAAAAGTCCGGCGACAATACTTCCGGCGCTGGTTCCCGCAATGGATGATGGAAGAAGGTGTTCTTCGTCCAGAGCTTTCAGCACACCTACATGTGCCGCTCCTCTTGTGCCGCCTCCGGCCAATGCTAATCCATATTTCATGAAGCAACCTCCAAATACAAGGGTGTGGTATAATGTATGAGCGGGATAAGGAAAATATGACCGTGAGATATAGTGGCGTGGGTTCTTGGAGAGCCGTGATGGTAGTTAGAGAGAGGGATTAATATTAAATTTGGAAGAGGTTAGGTTAAGGTGAAATATTAGATTCAGCTTATAAAATAGTTAAGAATAAATATTAGGTGAAGTTTAGAAGCCAGGTTGAGATTAAAGGTCGTATGAAGCTCAGAAGCTAGTTGAAATCAAATGCCGTATGAAGATCAGAAGCTAGGTTAAAATCAAATGCCGTATGAAGATCAGAAGCTAGGTTAAAATCAAATGCTTTATGAAGATCAGAAGCTAAGTTAAAATCAAATGCCGTATGAAGCTCAGAAGCCAGGTTAAGATTAATGGTTAGATGAAGCTTAAAAGCCAGGTTGAGATTAAATGTTTGCTGAAGTTCAGAAGCCAAGTTAACATTAAAAGTTGAATGAAGCTTAGAATTCAGGTTTTACTCAAAAGTTGGATGAAGCTTATAAGCTCGATTAAGATTATAAGTTGGATAAAGCTCAGAAGCTCGGCTAGATTTAGATGTTTATAAAGCTTAGAATGCAGCATAAAGATAAGAAACAGAATAATACTGTCAGTTTGGAGGTATAAGGAAATGAGATTAAGGGTTCTGGTTGATAACAATACTTATATTGACCAATATTATAAAGGGGAGCCTGGGGTTAGTTATTATATTGAGGATGGAGATAAGCGCGTTTTATTTGACACCGGGTATTCTGATGTCTTGATCACAAATGCCAGAGAGATGGGGATCAACCTGGATAAGCTGACGCATATTGTATTTTCTCACGGGCACAATGACCATACCAGAGGTTATAAATTTCTTGTACAGCAGTATTCGTTACCGGATGTTAAAATTCTTGCACATCCCGATTGTTTCAAACCCAAAAGAGAGGGGGCAGAGGATATCGGGGCGCCGTTCTCTAATGAGGAAATGAAAAAAAACGGCAGCCTGATGTTGTCAAAGACTCCTCTCCGGTTAAGTGATAATCTGACTTTCCTGGGAGAAATCCCCTCTCTCAATGACTTTGAGAAGAGGGCTGACATCGGTGAACAAAACAGCGGTGGTGTGTGGAATGCGGATAAAGTGATGGATGATTCTGCTCTTGTGTATCAGTCCGGGATGGGGCTGTTTATTATTACCGGGTGTTCCCACAGCGGTATCTGCAATATCATTGAGTATAGTAAACAGGTATGCAAGGATAACAGGATTCTGGGGGTACTGGGAGGATTTCACATATTTGAAACGGATATGCGTTTCGAAAAAACCATAGAATACTTTATGGAAAATCAAGTGGAAAAAATTTATCCCTGTCACTGTGTTTCCTTTCACGCCAGGGCAAAAATGAATGAATTACTTGAGGTTTACGAGGTTGGGGTAGGTTTAGAATTACTCTTATGAACTTAAAAGTTAGTTAAGACTTTACCGCAATCGCAATAGGTGCAAAAATTTACAGTATTAGAATGGATTGGTGAGAATGATAAAAATAGTACCGAATGCTATTTCGATGCTTAGAATCATGTTATCACTTTGGATGATACTTCTTCTGAAGGAGCCGGGAACAACATTTTGGATTCTGTATGTTATCTGCGGTTTCAGTGATTTGGCGGACGGATGGATTGCGAGGAGATACCGGGTGACCAGCAGATCAGGTGAAGTACTGGACAGTATCGGGGATGTGATGATGATTGGAACAACCGGATATTTGGTGCTTAAGTCTGTCATCATTCCGGGATGGCTATGGATATGTCTATTCATCATTGCCGGAATACGTATACTTAGTTTGATTGTAGGGTATATCAGATTTGGTACCTGGGCAACCATTCATACGTATGCAAACAAAGCAGCCGGTCTGGTATTGTTTATCGGGCTTCCATTTTATGTTCTATGGGAATGGAATTCCGCAGTGATATTGATATGTGTAATAGCAGCAGTTTCTGCTATAGAAGAACTGGCAATTCAGTTGTCAGCAGATAAATTAAATCGAAATACGCCTGGAATATGGAGATAACTCTCATTCATTTTTTGGATGAGGGTTATCTTTTTAATATGGCTTTAGCCAGTTGAGCTGGGGTGAGTTTCTCAACAGAGAAAGGAACCCCTGTGAAACAGAAATCCACCTGCTATGCGGGTGGTGTGGCAACTGCTTATAGCAAAAAATCACCTTTCCGTTATAATAAGGTTGTTCAAGCCGAAATTACGAAAGGAAAGGTGATTTTATGGCCAATAAGGCAAACAGTTTATCCCACACGAAGTGGATGTGTAAGTATCACATAGTATTCACACCAAAGTATAGGAGAAAAATCATATACAATCAGTATAAAGAGAGTGTACGGGATATATTGAAACAACTATGTGGATACAAAGGCGTAGAAATATTGGAAGGACATCTGATGCCCGATCATATTCATATGCTGGTGAGCATACCGCCTAAAATAAGTGTATCACAATTTATGGGATACCTCAAAGGAAAAAGTGCTCTAATGATATTCGATAAGCACGCAAATTTAAAATATAAATTTGGGAACAGACATTTCTGGGCAGAGGGATATTATGTGAGCACAGTGGGACTGAACGAGGCAACAATACGTAAGTATATCCAAGAGCAGGAGAAACATGATATTGCGATGGATAAATTAAGTGTAAAAGAATATGAGGACCCCTTTAGGGGTTAGCCGGTAGTACGACTACCCTTTCAAGGGTAGCGACGAGTCAAGGGCGATGCGGCTTGAACGAATGTGAAAGCCAGCGTCTTTAGGCGCTGGCCGGTAACAGAGGCTTATAGCCTCAGAACAAACCACCCGTTTGACGGGTGGTTATGATTTTGTTGACAAAACAATGTTCGGTTGGTATGATGACCACAGAACAATGTTTTGTCGATGAGAAAGGAGGGTATTATGACCCGAATTGTAAAAGCGCCGGATGTAAGGCGGCAGGAACTGATAGGAATAGCCCTGAAACAATTTTTAGAAAATGGATATGAAAAGACGTCCATACGTTCAATTTTGAAAGAAGCGGATGGGGAAATAGGTATGTTTTATCACTATTTTGAATCCAAGAATGAGATATACGAAGCAGCTTTAGAACATTACAACGAAAAATATATTGCTAAAATGACAGAGCTTATCAACGCTCCCGGTTTGGGTTTTCATGAGAAGCTGAATCAAATCTTTACCCTGCTGCCAGGCTCTCTCAGTGAATACAGTCTGATGCATAGCGAAAAAGTGAATCCCGATATTATGACTATATTGCATGGAAGAACATTGTTAAAAATGGTTCCCTTGTTTGAAAAGTTGATTCGGGAAGGGTTAGATGGGCATATTATGAATACACCTGTTCCCAACATTCATTTGCTGAGTCAATTTATACTTTTTGGTATAAGCGCAATTATACACGATAGTGAAGTGCGTACCATGGAAGAAAAATACAGCCATATCAGAGCGCTTCTTTCTAAAATACTGGATGGGGATATGGGAGAAGCATAAAATAATAAATAGGAAAGTAATAAATGGAAGAACAAATATAAAAGAACAAATTATAATTTAATAAGAGGAGGTAATGTAATATGATGAATTTTCCGGTAGGATTTTATGATTTTCATAAAGACACAGCTTTTAATTTCCAACTGAACCGATTTTATTCATTCGGTTGCCTGAGCTATGATACAATTGCAGAAATAAGTAAGGAGTTAACGGATTTTGACAGCTGGTTCCAGTCCTTTAGCAGCAGAGTGGAGACCTTTCACAACAATGGGGATTTGGTGGCTTCTGCAACATGCTTGCGCGCAGCTTTGTTTTTCATGCTGGACGATCATGGCGACGTGAATAAACAGATGCAAAAAACACAGCTCTATGAGCAATGCATGAACGAATATCAGGCAGCTTATAAAGATGCCGGTCTGACATATGTCAATGTTCCTTTTGAATCCGGTTATTTTCCCGTTATATACAAGTGCCATACCAATGAAAGCAAAGGTGACATTGTCGTACACGGAGGATACGATTCTTTTATTCAGGAACTGATTCCACTTGTACAGTATATTTACTCCAATGGATACAATGTTTACATATTTGAGGGATTTGGCCAGGGTGAGGTTTTAAACAGATGCGGCATGAAAATGAAACCAGAATGGGAGATCTGCACAAAAGTAATTTTGGATTATTTCCGGTTAAAAGAAGTGACTTTAATTGGCATTTCTTTAGGAGGATATCTGGCGGCGCGTGCGGCTGCTTATGAGGACCGCATTAAGAGGGTGGTGCTGTACGATTTAATTTATGATTTTTACGGAGCGGTCTTAGTTAAAGCACCGGATGAACTTAAGAATCTGATTAATCATTTAATGGATATCCCGGATAGTCCACAGTGGAAAAGTATCGAAGCATTAATGCAAGCAAACCCGTTTTCCCTTTGGCTGTTTCAGCAAGGCCAGGAGGTGTTTGGCAATATCACAACCCTTTATGATTATTATAAATGCATTAAGAATTACAATACCATAGAAATATCGCCCTTGATACAGCAGGATGTATTGATTCTCGCAGGGGAGGAAGACATCTATACCGCTTATTTTGAACAACAGAGGAAGGCTCTGACAAATGCAAAATCAGTGAGCGGCAGGATTTTCACGAAAGAAGAAAATGCATCACATCACTGTCAGGTTGGGAATCTGCAATTAGCTATGGATTATATTCTAACCTGGATAGGCTCCAATTCTTAATGCAAAGAAGCAAGGCGTAATGAACCTTGCTTCTTTGTTTATATAGATCATTGTGCCAACTGATCCAGCGACTTAAAGGTATAACCCATTTCTTCCCACTTGGTCAGGAGTTCATCCATAATGTCAGCATTAGTCTTCGAGGTGCTGTGCAGGAGAACAACGGCTCCCGGATGGATTCTGCCAAGGAGCTTTTTAAAGGCCTCTTCCTTAGTGGGCTGTTTATCCTGGTACCAGTCAACATAAGCCAGGCTCCAGAAAAATGTTTTATATCCCAGTTCCTGGGCCATTTTTAAGTTGCTTTCACTGTATTTACCCTGTGGCGGACGGTAGAATTTTGTTAGCGGCTGACCAACGGTATCCTGATAGAGCTTCTCAAGATCCTGTATTTCCTTGGAAAAGGACTCCATGGTTGACATTTTTGACATATCAGGATGATGATAGGTATGATTTCCCACAGTGTGGCCATCTGCAACCATTCGTTTGACCAGATCAGGGCTGGTGGAAAGGAAGTTACCCACAATAAAAAAGGTTGCCGGAGCATTATGTTTTTTCAGGGCATCTAAAATTGCGGATGTATTTCCATTTTCATACCCTGCGTCAAATGTCAGATACAGTACCTTCTCGGTGGTATCTTCTGCATAGTATGTATCGTATTTTTTCAGTTCCTCAAATGTTGCGTTTGCCACAGGCGGCTGTCCCTCTTCCTGAAAGCTGAGCCCCCAGTTTCCTTCCGCTGAGGACTGAATGGAGGTGCTGACTGTGCTGTCTACAATTCTGGCGGCAAAATGACCAGCCAGAAATGCTGCCACAAATAAAAACGCGTATTTTGCCAGTTTTTTACAAAGTGCGTGATTAATCTTAAACTTAATCATATACATTCCCAAATTCATTTTGTTCTATATATATTGGAGAAACAACGGAATCATGACTGTTTTGCTGAAATGGCTTTTTGCTGTCAAATGGTGAGGCAGCGTTTACACACCGGTGGAATGAAAAATCTGTAAGATTTGATCGGTTATAGTTGATTTATGGGCGCAGGTAAGATATGCTAAAAATGAACAGTTCATATTTTACAACGGGTAAGGGAGAATGTGCATGAAAAATGAAATTAAAAATATAATTCTGGATCTGGGGGCTGATGTCTGCGGGATTGCTGATCTGGAAAGATTCCATGAGGCACCCAGTGGTTTTCATCCGGCGGATATTTACAAGGACTGCAGATCTGTGATTGTAGCAGGAATTGCATTGCCAAAAGGTGTAATGGAAGTGGAACCAAGGCTGATCTATGGTCATTTTAATTATCAGTCTTCCGTACAAGTGGATACGATGATGTTCCGGGCGGCGAAGGAAATAGAAAAGCGTTATGGCGGTATTGCAGTACCCATACCTGCGGACAGCCCTTATGAGTATTGGGATAAGGACCGGATGGAAGGAAAAGGACTGATCTCCATGAAACATGCTGCAGTCGCAGCAGGACTTGGAACGCTGGGAAAGAGCAGCCTGTTTTTAAATAAACAATATGGCACGCTTCTGACTCTGGGTGCCATCTTCACAAATATGGAACTTGAGGCAGATCCCCTGAGTGATCCGGTCTGTATAGAAGGCTGCAGTCTCTGCATCCGGAACTGTCCGGTACAGGCACTGGATGGAACGACTGCGGTTCAAAAGAAATGCAGGCTGAATACATATGGAAAAACGGACAGAGGTTTTGATACGGTTGACTGCAATCAATGCAGGAAGGTCTGTCCCAGATGTTATGGTACCGGGAAATAACGTGCAAAGTTTATACGAGGAGGATGCTTATGAAAAAAGCTGATGTCAGACAGAAGCAGAATCTAAGATATCTGCCCCTCCCCCCAAAGGAGGTCATCTACTGGAAAACAGGTGCATTATGCCGCCATTTTGGCATATGGGAAAACAGCCGGAAAGACGGTGCATGGATAGCGAAGAAACTGTTCCGGCGTTTTGCGGGAATGTATCAGCTGCCAGTGAATTATGAAACGGTGGCAGGAAAAGCATATCTTCTGCAAAATATCCATAAGGGGATTTTGGAAACACCGAAACGTTCTAATGCGGGTGAAATTATTATGACACATCCTCTGAAATCATTGTCTGAGGAGGAAAACCGTATGCTGGCTGCAACGGTCAGCTGTATAAATTCAGAGCACCCTATGGAAGAATCCCTAAAGTGGAGTATGAAAAGATACGGGATTGGTAAGGACAAAGCCAGCGTAATGAAATTTTTAGCAGAAAGCGTTATTCTGGCTGGGGAGCAGATGATGCAGCAGAAAACCAAAAAAAGTAACGTTGCGTCTGCCCGGCATTCTGCCTGCAATTTCCCTAAGAAGCTGTCTGATTATATGGCGTTGCAGATACAGGAAATCTCCGCACTGAGCAGTGATACCATTAATCTGTCCAGCCCTGAGGTCATCCATGACATCCGGGTGGCTTTTCGAAAGCTGCTGTCTCTGTCGGTAATATTTGGCGGATACATAAGCGACAGGTGGCAGCAGGAATGCATAATCAGGTTAAAGGAAAACCTCAAGATACTGGGCAGTCTGAGGGATCTGGATATAATGCAGGAAAAGACGGTGTATTTTTTGAAAAAAAGTGGATATAACATAAAAGATGTTCCTGTTTTGTGGAAAATGATTGAGGAGAACAGAGACAGCCGTTTAAGTGATGTATCAAGTCATTGCAGTTCAGCCTCATATGAATCGTTTGTAAGGGACATCGGGTCCTATTTGGAAACGGGCGTATGCAGACCGGTTCTGGCAAAAGGCGGAAAAGTGATGGTGTTCCAGAGCCGCCAGGTTATGGAAGCCAGCCTCTTTCAATGCGCTGCACAGTTAAAGGCCTATGATGAATGGATCAACGGTCTGGCGATCCCCGAACCGGTGCTGCACCAGATGCGGATTGCGTTTAAAAATATGCGCTATGTCCTGGACTTTTTTCGGGAAGAGTCAGGAGAAAAAGGGCAGAAGCTTATGAATAGCTGCATCTGGTTTCAGACGGTAATCGGAGATCTGCATGACGAAACGGTATTGACAGGCAGGCTGCAGGACCTGCTGCAAGCAATAAAAGCCCGGGGTGTCGGGAAAGATGAGATACGGATTATAACAAGCTTTATAGATTTTTCCCAAAAAGAAAGAATGGAATTACTGGTGGTATTCAGAAAAAAATGGAAGAAGTTTTCCGCCCGGAGTCTGAATATTACATGAACCAAGAGGTAAATAATAAAAAATTCAGGAGAATGACAGAATGATAGATCAATTAAATATCAGGCTTGAAAAGCCGGAGGATTACAGAACGGTAGAAGAGCTGACCCGAGAAGCATTTTGGAATGTCTATGTACCGGGGTGTACAGAACATTTTATGATCCATAATCTGAGAGATCAAAAGGAATTTATCAAAGAGCTGGATCTGGTAGCGGAATTGGATGGAAAGATTGTAGGGCACATTGCGTATACGCTGGGCGCTATAGTGACAGATGCCGAAGAGGCATTTGAGGTGGTGTGTTTTGGACCGGTGAGCGTACATCCTGATTATAAAAAGAAAGGAATCGGTTCAGCACTGATCCGTTACTCTCTGGAAAAGGCGAAAAAGCTTGGATATCAGGCAGTTTGCATATTCGGGGATCCACGGTATTACAGCAGATTTGGATTTCACTGTGGAGAGAAATATGAGATTAAGACGGAAGACGGCAAATATGCAGTGCCGATGCAGCTTCTGGAATTAATACCCGGGGTTCTTAATGGAATTCAGGGAAGATTTATTGAGAGCAGTGGATTTGAAGTAAAGGAAGAGGAATTCGAAGCATTTGAGCGTACTTTTCCTCCCAAAGAAAAAAAGGAAGAGGAATCCCAGATTGATTTCCGGGTTCTGGTAAACTTAAGGTTTTAGTGAAATTAAAACGGAAATGAAATGCAATCGGGAAGAAATAAAGCTGGACATAAGAGCGATTTTACAGATGAGCTCGGCTGGTCCGGCTTTTTTAGTGTGGAAAAGTATGAGTTAAGGGGTAATACAATGGTGATATTGACGGTAAAATAAAATATTTGACATTATTCTAAAAAACATGCTTGACAAAATTATGTACATTATATATAATTCTAAATGTAGAGCACACGTGTACGCAAATAAAGTTCACCAAAAAATGTCTCGGTAAAAACAATATTCGGAGGGACTATTGGTGATAACCACCAGGGACTGTTTGAAGCAGTACCGGGCAGTATTCATTCTATATGGAGGTAGAATATGAAAGCGAAAAAGTTTTGGAGTGTATTATTAGCAGCAAGTTTGACAGCAGGTGCATTAGCAGGGTGCGGGGGAAGCACATCAGGAAGTAAAGAAACAGCGTCCGGAAATGAAAGCACAAGTACGAAAGGGGCTGGAGAGTCCGGAACAGCAGGCGAAGAAAAGGGAACAGATACTGCAGCTGCAGGAGAAGAGACATCAGGGGAACAGACATCAGGGGAACAGTCATCTGAGGGGCAGTCATCCGGTGAAGCGGTAACCCTGGATTTCTGGAATGTATTTACCGGTTCCGACGGAGATATTTTAAGAGAGATCGTGGATAACTATAATGCTGTGAATACGGATAATATTACAGTTAATATGGATATCATGCCGAATGATACGCTCCAGCAGAAACTGCCAGCAGCAATTGCCACGAATACGGCACCTGATTTTGTTCTGTTTGGTATAGAGAATATCGCACCTTATGTTAGTAATGACTCATTAGAGGATATCAGTGATTTTTGGGAAACAACAGGGGTGGACAAAACGAATTTTCTGGATAATGTAGTGGATCTTTCCTGTGTGGACGGAAAATTATACGGTGTACCAATGCAGTATAACGTGCAGTACCTGTATTGGAATAAAGATATGTTTGAAGCAGCAGGTCTTGACCCGGAGACACCCCCTGCAACCATGGACGAATTAGCACAGTTTGCGGAAAAACTTACGGACGAGTCTAAGAGACAATATGGACTGGCACTGCCCACAAATGTCACCTATATGCAATTCTTATGGGCAAACGGGGGAGATGCGGATGACCCGGTAAAGAATGAAAACTTACTTGATTCTGAAGCAAACGTGAAGACCCTGGAATGGCTGCAGGATCTGGCTGTAAATAAGAAAGTGACCCCCATGAATCTCACGGGACCGGATGCAGATACCATGCTTCAGGCAGGGCAGATTGCAATGTATATGAGCGGACCATGGCAGATCAACGGTTTAAAAGAAGCAGGGATTAATTTTGGGATCGCACCTTGTGTATCCGGCAGTGACGGTGCCTATTCTCCGGCAGGGGGATGCAGTTACATGATTCCAAAGGGAATTGACGAAACGAAGAAAGCGGCTGTCTACAAATTTATGAAATATTGGCTGTCCGATGATACACTGAAGGAATGGTCACAGAGAAACGGATTCCCGGTATGGTCCAAAACACTGCTGGAAGATCCTGAAATTAAAGATGATGAAGTATTGAATTCCATATCAAAGGCAACGGAGATTGGCAGATCCTATAATCTGGGATATTCACTGGCAAGCCAGATTGATAACGATGTTATGATTCCCATGTTTGAAAAGGTAATTACAGGAGCGGCAGCCCCGGACGCAGCATTGGGAGAAGCAGTTACTGCAATGGATAAAGTGCTGGGGAAATAAAGGTATTGCGTTATCGTACTACGGAATATGGAATGCAATGTAAAGGTTGAAAGAAAATGAATAATAGAAAGGAAGCCACGGTATCTTTCTTTCAACCTGTCTTATTGTGGCAGTATTGCAGGCATCGCTGCAATATGCAATGGGTATGACAATGAAGAAAGCAAAAAAATATCGTCCGCAAAATCAGAAATATGCGTATCTTTTTATTTTGCCGTCGATGATTATTTTAACAATATTTGTGTTTATACCACTGGTGTCCTCGCTGGTGATCAGCCTGCTGAATATGAATATCTTTATGAAAGATATTTCATTCGCGGGACTTACAAATTTCAAACAGCTATTCCAGGATTCCCGGGTGGGAAACGCTACTTTTAACAGCCTGTATTTCACACTTTTTGAAGTACCCCTTCAAGTGGGTCTGGCACTGCTGCTGGCAATGTATGTAGCGAAAAATAACAGATATACCAAACTGCTGCGGTCTACTTATTATCTGCCCTTTGTATGCTCCATGACCGCTATCAGTATTATATGGTCCATGCTTCTGGATCCCAACATGGGACTGGTTCCATACTGGCTGGAGCAGGCTGGATTGAAATCCATCTCCTTTTTAAAGGATCCGAATCTGGCAATGCCTACGGTAATTGCAGTTACAGCATGGAAAGGCTTTGGCTATACGCTGACCTTGATTACGGCTGCGGTCCTGAATATTTCGGCATCTCTCTATGAAGCAGCGGACATGGATGGTGCGGGACAGTGGAAGAAATTTATCCATATTACAATACCGGGGATCTTTCCCACCATCAGCTTTTGTGTGGTCACAACGACCATAAGTGCCCTTCAGGTATTTGACCAGACTTATGTCATGACTCAGGGAGGTCCGCTGAACAGGACGGAGACGGTGGTGCAGTATATTTATGACAGAGGATTCCAGACAGCACCCTATGATCTTGGATATGCTTCTTCTATATCGGTATATCTCTTTGTGATTATAGCGGTTATCACGTTTGTACTAAAGAAGTTTGTGCTGAATAAGGGGGAGGAAGCAAATGATTAAAAAAAGATCCCTTGGAAATATCGTTGGCGTTATCTTAACGCTGTTTGTAGCCCTGACGGTTGTCATTCCTATTTTGTGGCTGCTGGTATCTTCCTTTAAAACGGATGTTGGTGTTATTCAGTATCCACCCAAATTTTTCCCGGTGGAATGGACCCTCAACCAGTTTAAGTATGTCACAAAGAGCATTCCTATTTTTGATATGACCAAAAACACTGTGATTTTTGCAGGTGCGGTAACGGTTCTCAGTGTATTTTTTGATTCCATGGCAGGGTATGCATTTGCCAGAATGAATTTCAGAGGATCGGGCGTTATCTTTTCCATTATATTGCTGACTATGATGGTTCCATTTCAAATTATCATGACACCACTTTACATTGAAGTCTATAAATTAAATCTGTTAGATACCTATTTGGGATTGATACTCCCAAGAGCTACAAGTGCATTTGGCATTTATATGATGCGGTCATTTTTTGCAGGGCTGCCAAAATCCATAGAAGAATCCGGGCGTATCGATGGTATGGGAGAATTCCGGATCTACTGGTCACTGATGCTTCCCCTGTGCAAACCGGCAATTGCAAGCCTAGGCATTTTCCACTTTATGAATAACTGGAATGATCTGCTTTATCCGCTGATGATGACCAGTTCGGCAGATAAGAGAACACTGTCCGCCGGTCTTGCTGTACTTGTGGGCAACAAAGTGATCAAATACGGTCCTACCCTTGCGGCGACACTCATTTCACTGGCACCCTTATTGATCTTATATATATTCTGCCAGAAATATTTTGTGGAGGGAATAGCTACCGCAGGTATGAAGGAGTAGAGATCCTGAATCGTTATTGCGATTTATGACATGGGGTTGGAAGAAATTACAAAATAGAAAGGAAGCCACAGCGTGAATCTTCCAACCAGTAAAATGTGGCTTAATGACAGTAGGTAGAAGAATGAAAAATGCGGTTATGATTGTAAATAAAAGTTTCAAAAAAGGAAAGATTGATAAACGGATCTATGGTTCCTTTGTGGAACATATGGGGCGTGTGGTGTATTCCGGAATCTACGAGCCGGGGCATCCAACGGCTGATGAAGACGGATTCCGGCAGGATGTTCTGGAAAAAGTAAAAGAAATGGGAGTCACTGCAGTCCGTTATCCGGGCGGGAACTTTGTATCCTGTTATGACTGGAGAGATGGCGTAGGTCCGGTGGAAGAACGGCCCCGCAGGCTGGAAATCGCATGGCGGGCAATTGAAACAAATGAAATTGGAACAAATGAATTTATGAAGTGGGCTGAAAAAGCGGAGATTGAACCGGTTTTTGCAGTGAATCTGGGGACTAAGGGGATTGAAAATGCAGTTTCTTTTGTGGAGTACTGCAATATCCCCCAGGGAACTTTTTACAGTGATATGCGTAAAAGCCATGGAGTGGAAAATCCATATGGGATTCAGACCTGGTGCCTGGGAAATGAAATGGACGGGGACTGGCAGATTGGGCATAAGACCGCGGAGGAATACGGACGTCTGGCTCAGGAAACAGCAAAGGCAATGAAACAGGTGGACAGCAGCATCAAAGTGGTCTCCTGCGGCAGTTCCAAATCCGATATGGCAACTTATCCGGAATGGGAAGCCATTACGCTGAATTATACTTATGATTATGTTGACTATATCTCGCTGCATCAGTATTATGACGGGCAGGATAAAGGGACGCCTTATTTTCTGGCGCAGTCATTAGATATGGAACGTTATATTAAGACGGTGATCGGTACCTGCGATTATGTGAAGGCAAAAAAGCGTTCGGATAAAGAATTGTACATCAGTTTCGATGAATGGGGCGTGTGGTCCATGGCGGATGTGGAAGTGGCTGCCCAGGTGGATGAAAGTCCCTGGCAGGTAGCGCCAAACTTGAGCGAGCAGATCTACAGCATGGAAGACTCTCTTTTATTTGCCAGTATGCTGATGAATTTCCTGAAATATGCAGACCGCATTAAGATCGCCTGCCAGTCTCTGCTTACGAATATCAGCGCAGCTATTATGACGGAAAAAGGCGGCGGAGTCTGGGTACAGCCAATCTTTTATCCATTTTCCTACACATCCAGATATGGAAGAGGAATTGTCCTGGAGGAAGTATTTGACTGCCCGGCATATGCCTGCGATCTGTTTGGTGAGGTACCTTATGCTGACAGCGTTACGGTATATAATGAAGAAGAGCATGAAGTGGTATTTTTCCTGATCAACCGGAGTGAGGGTGAGTCTATCTGTTTTGAATGCGAACTGCAGGGATTTCAAGTGGAGGAAATCGCAGAGCAGGTAACCATGAGCTGTGAGGATAAGAAAATGACTAATTTAGTCCGCCACGATGCGGTGAAGCCCCGCAGGGTATCCGGAGGGAAAGTGGAAGGAAACCGTGTGGCATGTGAGCTGGAACCCCTGTCCTGGAATATGATCCGGGTAAAAGTACGTGTGTGATAGCATCTCGTGCCTCCGCACCGGAAATTCATATTGTAAACCCATATGGATTGTAATAGAATAAAATGCAAGAGGGGGTATAAAGATGGGTATAACTACAAAGGATCTGGCTCTGCTGTGCGGCGTGTCCAGGACAACCGTTCACCGGGCGCTTCACAATACAGGAAGAATTAATGAAGAGACGAAAGATATGATTCTGAAAATAGCAAAAGAACATGACTATCGTCCCGACATGCTCGCAAGGGGGCTGGTTAAGGGAAAAACATTTTATATCGGCGTTGTAATTATGGATTCGGACAACCGTTATTTTTCCCAGATGTTAAATGCAATTGTAAGAGAGGCCAGGAAGATCGATTATTCCGTGAATATCGCCTTCCATGAAAATAAATCAGAAATAGAACGGGAGCAGTTGTGCCGGCTGGCGGATTACCATATGGACGGGATCATTCTTTCCTCCATTAACAAGGGAGAGGAATATAAAGAATTTTTAAAAAGCCTTGAAATCCCCATAGTAACCATTGACAATAAGGTGGCGAAAGGAATTCCTTTTGTTGGAATCGATGGGAAAAAAGCCGCTGCAGAAGCTGCCAGAAAGATAGTCGAAAAGCAATATGAGCGGGTCATTTTCGTATGCCCGCCGCTCGCGGATGCACAGAGAGAAAATGTCTATGTGCATGAAGAAAGGGCAAAGGGATTTAAGGAAACAATGGATGGTTATCCGGAAGTGGAACAGGGGCTGATTCAAAGCTGGGAATACCAGGAGGCTGCATATCAGGAAATCAGCAGAGGGGATAAGCACACAGCTTTTTTCTGTACCTCTGATATGATCGCGCTGGAATTAATGAGGTATCTGCAGATGAAAGGGAAAAAAGTAGTGGAGGATTATGGAATCATGGGATTTGATAATATCGATATTCTGCGCTATGTATCCCCCCGGCTGTCCACAATTTATAATTCTGTGGAGGAAGTGGCGGAGACTTCTGTAAGTCTGCTCTTTGATCTCATTAATGAAAAGAAAGTAAAAAAAGAACGTATAGTAAAGTATCGGCCGGTGGATGGCGATACGCTGGGATGATGATATATATGGTAGCGGAGGCAGAATGGAAATAAAAGAGGAAATAGCTGAAATAAAAGAAGAAATAGTAGAAATAGATAAAATAAAAGAAATAGGTAAAATAAAAGAAATAGGTAAAATAAAAGAAATAGAAAAGATGGAACAAGAACAAAATGAAAAACTAATTGAAGAAATCAAGGAGGAGCCCACAAAAAAACTTAGCGGAAACCTGAACTATAACACGCCATGGATATTACAGAGGGCAGATCCATATGTTTACCGCCACAGCGACGGCTGGTATTATTTCACTGCATCGGTACCGGCTTATGACGGCATCGTTCTGCGCCGGGCCAAAAGCTTAGAAGAACTGCCGGATGCACAAGAGACAGAGATCTGGCACAAGCATCCCAGCGGGAACATGAGTGAGCACATCTGGGCACCGGAACTGCATTATCTGGATCGGAAATGGTATCTGTATTATGCAGCAGGTGACAAAGAGGACGTGTGGGCTATCCGCCCCTATGTGCTGGAATGCTGTGATGAGAATCCAATAACCGGAACCTGGACGGAAATGGGGATGATGCAGTGCGCAGATGATGATGAATTTTCATTTCGCGGGTTCTCTCTGGATGCTACCGTTTTTGAAAACCGGGGCAGGTACTTTTATGTATGGGCGGAAAAGGTGGGAGTTGGAAAACAGATATCCAATCTGTATATTGCTGAATTAGAATCTCCGTACCGATTAAAAACCGTTCAGATTCTTCTGACCACACCGGACTATGCCTGGGAGCGTGTTGGCTTCTGGGTAAATGAAGGACCCGCTGTAATAAAAAGGGATGGACGGATATTTCTCACCTATTCCGCAAGCGAAACCGGAGCAGCTTATTGTATGGGCATGCTCAGTGCGGACAGTGACAGTGATCTGCTGGATCCGCTGTCCTGGAAGAAAGAGCGTATGCCTGTTTTAACCTCAGAGGAAACCTTGGGCATTTATGGACCCGGGCATAATTCATTTACTACGGATTCGCAAGGAAATGATATTATGGTGTATCATGGGAGGACGGAGAAAGAAATTACAGGTGATCCCTTATATAACCCAAACCGCCATGCTATGTTAATGAAGGTGAAATGGAATGAGGCGGGATCCCCGGTTTTTCGAATTGAATAAAAGAATCTTAATAAAAGAATCTTACCTATGGGCTATTAAGCGCCAAATTCACATAACAAAGACCGCTATGCACACCCTTCATTTGTAAAGGATCTCCCACATAAAGCGAGACACAGCGGTCAGAAAGTAATTGATATATATATATATATATATATATATATATTCCGGAACTTCCGGCAGTTGTATAGCTGCCGGAAGTTCCTTTTTTCGTAGGTCTTTAATTTTCGTTTAACTATCGTTTTTTCATTTCAAAAAATATCAGATGTGCTTCTGGTTGAGCCTGTATGGTTAATTTTCCGGCAGAGATTTCGGCACCATCTCTTTTTTCTAAAGTCACGTCATTTAACTGTACACGCCCATCTATTAATACCAGATATGCCTGACGTCCCGGTTGAATCTCAAATTCCAGGGATTTATGCTCAATGAGCTGGGTTACATAAATGTTCATATCCTGATGAATGCGTATGGGAGCGGATCCGGTTTCTGATGATACTATCTGTGCCCACTGATTCAGACGGTTGCTCCAGGGGAAATGATAGTCGCCGTATTGGGGGATATAATCGGCAGCATCGGGCAAGATCCAGATCTGCAGCAGGCGCAGGCGTTCATCGGATTCATTTAATTCACTGTGGAAAATACCGGTTCCGGCACTCATGTACTGAATGTCTCCGCGGGTAAGCGTCCTTTTATTGTCCATGCTGTCACCATGGGTTAACTCACCGTCTACCACATAGGTGATGATTTCCATGTCTTTGTGGGGATGTGTATCAAATCCGGTATGTGGCTGTATGATATCGTCGTTTATGACGCGCAGGGCACCATACCGGATATTGTCGGGATTGTAGTATTCGGCAAATGAAAAGTGAAACCAGCTGTTCAGCCATCCCAGTTCACTTCTGCCCATCTTACTGTGGTCTGCTTTTTTTATCATAAGAAACCTCCATATTATAGCATGCATGTTAACATGCTCCGATGTATTGTTACCATTGCTGTTTCAGCATTTGCTCCCGGTCGTATTTGTAGTATACACATATCATAAGCTTTTAATCTTAAAAAGGCAATTTTTTTTTGTAATAGAGTTTATATATTTTTTATAATTCAGGGATTGACAATTAAAGTTTACAGGCATATACTTATCAAAGTAAATAATTAACCATGTTAATTAATATCGTAGGTAAGCAACGAAGCGATAACAAATAAGATGTGTGGAAGGAAAGGAGTTTGGATATGAGCGAAAAAAATTTAAAGGAAGAGTTTATCAGGGTTTCACATCGCATGAGAAGGCTGAACATGAGCCACGTATTTTGCAATGTATCCCAGGGAGAATTCTTCGCACTGGAAATGCTTCTCAAGTTTCAGCAGAGAGCAGGAGACAGTCAGGGAGTCATAGTATCGGATCTGGCAAAAAGCCTGCGGGTTTCACCTCCCGCAGCATCAAGGCTTCTTCGCAATATGGAAGAAAAAGGGCTGATACGAAGAGAAGTAGATAAAAATAACAGAAGAAATACTTATGTGTATCTCACCCAAAAAGGAATGGAAAGCCGGGACATGGCAGCAAAGTCTATGGATGACTTCTCCGAAAGAGTGATGAACCGCATGGGACATGAAAATGTAGAAATGCTGATCAGCCTCATTCATAAAATGACAGACGTCATGGAAGAGGAATTGGCAGAAAACGGGAAAGGAGATAAAGGATGAAAAAACTCTTTAAATATTTAAGTGAATGCAAAATGCTGATCTTGTGCATTGTGCTGCTTTTAGTAGTGCAGGCTTACTGTGATCTGGCATTGCCGTCGTATACTTCCGACATTGTAGATGTAGGAATCCAGCAGGGAGGTATCGCTAACGTGGCTCCGGACCAGATGCGCCAGGAAACCATGGAAAGCCTTTGTCTGTTTTTAACCGATGAGGAAGAGAATACAGTGAAAGCTTCTTATGATGAGCAGGAGGATGGTTACCTGCATCTGAATAAAGAAGGTAAAAAAGAAGTTGAGAAACTGGATGGAATCCTGGGAACGCCAATGCTGCTTCTCTCCAGCGCCAAAGAGTCCGGGCAGGTAGATATTGATCAGATCAAACAGGCTCTCGCATCCGGAATGATGACAAAAGACCAGATTCTTCAGATGAAGGACCAGGCGATGGAAAAGTTTGGGGACTACAGTGACTCTATCATAAAGCAAAAAGCGTTACTGTTTGACAAGGAAGAGTATCAGGCGATGGGAATTGACCTGGGAGATTATCAAATCAATTATTTGATTCATGAAGGGTTAATGATGCTTGCGCTGGCTATCGTATCCATGATTGCAGCCGTTTTCGTGGGAATGCTGGCATCTTATACCGCTGCAAAGATCGGTATGACCCTGCGAGGCAGAGTATTTAAAAAAGTTCTGTCATTTTCCAATACGGAGATGGACCAGTACTCTACAGCGTCCCTGATCACCCGCAGTACCAACGATGTTCAGCAGATCCAGATGGTGTCTGTCATGCTCCTGCGCATGGTGCTCTATGCACCGATTCTGGGTATAGGCGGCATAATTAAAGTCGGATATACGGAGACGGGAATGGGATGGATTATCGGTGTGGCTGTGGGAGCGATTATTCTTTTAGTTGGAATTTTATTCTCCGTGGCAATGCCGAAGTTCAAGAAAATGCAGACACTGGTGGATAAATTGAACCTGGTTTCCAGGGAAATTTTAACCGGTATTCCTGTAATCCGTGCTTTCAGCAGAGAGAAATATGAAGAAAAACGATTTGCAAAAGCCAATCTGGATTTAAAGTCCACACAGTTATTTACAAACCGCGTCATGACATTTATGATGCCGGCAATGATGCTGATTATGAACTGTATTACGGTTATGATTGTCTGGTTTGGAGGCAAGGGGATTGACGCTGGAAATCTTCAGGTTGGTGATATGATGGCATTTATCACGTATACCATGCAGATTGTCATGTCCTTCCTGATGTTAACCATGATCTCCATCATGCTTCCAAGAGCAGGGGTTTCTGCAAACCGTATCGGCGAAGTAATTGAAACCGATGTAGTTATTAAAGATAAAAAAGATACCATGGATAACAGCAGACCGCAATGGAATGGAACGATTGCATTTGAGGATGTATCCTTCCGTTATCCGGGGGCAGACGAAGACGCACTGGAACATCTAAACTTTACTGCAAGGCCGGGGCAGACCACTGCAATTATCGGAAGTACGGGATGCGGAAAATCCACACTGGTACATCTGATTCCAAGGTTCTATGATGTAACCGGCGGCAGGATAACACTGGATGGTATTGATATCCGGGATTTATCCAGAAATAAGTTAAGAGAATTATTGGGATTTGTGCCTCAGAAAGGAGTTCTGTTCTCCGGGGACATCGCATCTAATATTAAGTTTGGCGGGGAAGACATCCCCGATGAGTACATGGAAGAGGCAGCCGGTATTGCACAGGCAATAGAGTTTATCGATACAAAACCGGAGAAATACCATAGCAGCATTTCCGAAGGAGGAAGCAACGTATCCGGAGGACAAAAACAGCGTCTTTCCATTGCAAGGGCAATTGCGAAGAAGCCGAAGGTATTTCTGTTTGATGACAGTTTTTCTGCTTTGGACTATAAGACTGATGTGGTCTTACGTAAAGCGCTGAATGAAAAAATATCAGATGCCACGATTATTATCGTTGCACAGCGTATCAGCACAATTCTACACGCTGATCAGATTATCGTATTAGATGAGGGCAGGATAGCAGGGATTGGCACGCATGAACAGTTACTGGAAAGCTGCGAAACCTATCTGGAAATTGCCAGATCACAGTTATCGGAAGCAGAATTGAAAGGAGGTGCCGCATCATGAGTGAAAGAAGCAGCCAAACACCAAAAATGAAAGCAGGAGGCCGGGGCCCGGGATCCAGAATGGCTCCCGGAGAGAAGGCAAAAGATTTTAAAGGAACAATCCGCAAACTTGCGGGCTATATGGGCAGTTATAAAATCGCTCTGGTGGGTGTATTGATTTTTGCCATAGGAGGTACGATTTTTGGAATCCTGGGACCTAAAATACTTGGTAAGGCAACAACGGAATTATTTAACGGTCTGGTAGCGAAAGTTTCCGGTACCGGCGGTATAGATTTTACGAAACTGGGACGGATTCTTTTATTTCTGTTAGGTTTGTATTTATTTAGTTCCTGTCTGTCCTTTGTACAGGGGTGGATTATGAGCGGCATTTCACAGAAGCTCAGTTACCGTTTCCGTGAAGAGATTTCTCAGAAAATCAACAGGATGCCAATGAAATATTTTGAATCAAAAACCGTTGGAGAAGTGTTATCCCGCATCACCAATGATGTGGATACTCTGGGGCAGAGCCTGAATCAGAGTATTACCCAGCTGATTACATCCATCACCCAGATGATTGGTATTTTTATCATGATGATGAGCATCAGTCCCCTTATGACGTTGATCGCTATTGTCATACTTCCAATATCGGCGATTCTCATCGGTGTTGTTGTGAAGTGTTCTCAGAAATATTTCGTGGCACAGCAGAAATACCTGGGTGAGATCAACGGACAGGTAGAGGAAGTTTACAGTGGACACAGTATCGTCCAGGCGTTTAACCGGGAGAAGACCGTAGAAAAAGAATTTGATGATACCAATGCAGTACTATTTCAGTCCGCATGGAAATCACAGTTTTTATCCGGAATGATGCAGCCCATTATGGGCTTTATCGGGAACCTGGGTTATGTGGCAGTTGCAGTCAGCGGAAGTATCCTGGCAGTCAAAGGTGCCATTGAGGTTGGTGATATCCAGTCATTTATCCAGTATGTGAAGAGTTTTACCCAGCCGATTGCACAGGTAGCCCAGGTATCAAATATGCTTCAGTCAACGGCAGCAGCAGCAGAGCGTGTATTCGAATTTCTCGGTGAGGAAGAAGAAGAACTGGTTGCAAAAAATCCAGTTCAGATTGATAATATAGATGGAAGAGTGACCTTCGAGCATGTTCATTTTGGATATGATCCGGATAAAATTATTATAAATGATTTTAACTGTGAGGTAGAACCGGGACAGACGGTGGCTATTGTAGGCCCAACCGGAGCAGGGAAGACGACCATGGTCAAGCTGCTGATGCGTTTCTATGATGTAAACAGCGGAAGCATTAAGGTTGACGGACATAATATTACTGATTTTAACAGAAGTGAACTGAGGGAATATTTTGGTATGGTACTGCAGGATACCTGGCTGTTTAAGGGAACCATTATGGAGAATATCCGGTACGGGCGGCTTGAGGCAACCGATGAAGAGGTTATCGCGGCAGCGAAAGCGGCACATGCACATCACTTTATCCAGACACTTCCCGGAGGTTATCAAATGGAACTCAATGAGGATGCCAGTAATGTATCCCAGGGCCAGAAGCAGCTGATCACAATTGCAAGAGCCATATTGGCTGACAATAAGATTATGATCCTGGACGAAGCCACAAGCTCCGTAGATACCAGAACAGAATCCAGAATACAAAGAGCAATGAACAATCTGATGAAAGGGCGTACCAGTTTCGTAATCGCCCATCGTTTATCTACGATAAAAGATGCCGACCTGATTTTAGTAATGAAGGACGGCGATATTATAGAACAGGGTAACCATGAAGAGCTGCTTGCAAAAGAGGGATTCTATGCAAGCCTGTACAATTCCCAGTTTGAGGAAATGACAGCTTAAGACAGCTTAAAAGGAGGAAATAGTAAGATGATCAGAAAATGTATCACAATCGACAGACAGTATGGAAGTGGTGGAAGAGAGGTAGGGAAAATGCTGGCAAAGCGGCTGGATATTCCTTTCTATGATAACGAACTGCTGATGATCGCCGCAGAAAAATATGGTATCAATCCGGGAATCATGCGTGAACAGGATGAAAAGAGAAACGGAAGCCTTTTATATAATATAGCGATCATGACGAATGGACAATATGATAAGGTAAACCAGCCCTATAAGATTTTCCAGGCAGAGTGTGATACCATCAGGCGTCTGGCTGATGACGGTCCCTGCATCTTTATCGGAAGATGTTCCGATTACGCACTGAAGGATAAATGTAAGACACTGAATATTTTTATCTATGCATCTGCTATGGCTGACCGTATCAGCCGGGCAGGCAGCGTGGATAAAGTAGAGAAGAAAAATATCGAACGCTTTATTAAGCAAAAAGATATGCAAAGAAAGAGTTACTATAACTCTTTCACGGAAAAAGAGTGGGGAGATATGGCAAATTATGACCTGTGTCTGAATACTTCCACTCTTGGATATGAGCAGTGTGTGGATATTATTGAAAAAGTTTACAGAGGGTAGAGCCTGGCGGCGTACTAGTTTTTATTTAGCTTGAACATAGTGAGTTCATGCGGTTATAAAACATTGAATTTGGGTTTTGCTGAGTAAGACGCTTTGTGAAATGTAGGTAGTGTACGGAAAGATTGGAGTAGGAAAATTGCATGGACTCCGTCAGCTTAACGCAGAACTGGTATTTTCTAA
>OKVW01000300.1_pt1 | contig 31966 bp, 26 predicted proteins | sample 1606991 | NCBI WGS metagenome assembly OKVW01 (sample SAMN03281021, study PRJEB24777) | human gut metagenome | isolation source: fecal sample PR177 from 1 month old male Malay infant, vaginal delivered... | reverse complement strand
CGCCTGCGTTGATGCTTTAACTAAATGACATTGCTCCGCTGTCCTCCCAGCCCCAACCTTCTTCTTTTCACGGCCAACACACCAGCCAACGTCCGCGTACCCCTCCGCGCCTCATCCACTCACAACCTACCGCACAAACACTCCGCTTCCGTCCACATAATACCCGTCCGGCGTCATCCGGTTGGCGTACATAGCCCCGCTCTGGTCCAGGAAGTACCACTTCCCATTGATAAACTGCCAGCCGGTGAGCATGATCCCATTATCATCCAGATAATACCAGTTCCTGTTGATCTGCTTCCATCCGGTGACCCTGGCGCCGCTGCTCTCCAGATAGTACCAGCTGTTGTTGATGAACTGCCATCCTGTCAGCATGACTCCATTGGGCTGCAGATAGTACCACTTCCCATTGATATACTGCCAGTCTGTGAGCATGGCCCCGCTGGGGTCCATATAGTACCAGTAATTCCCAATATTGCGCCAGCTGGTCAACATCACGCCGTCACTGTTCATATAGTACCAGCGTCCGCCTATCTGCTGCCATCCCTTTAACATAGCGCCGTTGCTGTTCAGGAAGTACCAGTATCCGCCTATCTGCTGCCATCCGGTCAGCATATACCCGTCCTGGTTGAAGTAGTACCAGGAACCGTTTATCTCCTTCCAGGTACTGGTGGGATAGCCGCCGCTGCTGTAACGGTACCACCAGCCGTACTGGTTCTGTTCCCAGCTGCCGGTGCCGTAGCGGTCGGCCTCTGACTGGGAAAATGTGCTTTCATCCGAATAATCGGACCAGGAACCTGCCTTGCCGTCATGTTTGGCGATTCCGCGGACGCGGAAGGTGTAGTCACCGGCTTTGGTGATATAGCTGCGGAAATTGTAGGAGCGGTTCTTGGTGGTGATGGTGGTCACCAGGTTCTTATTCCTGTACAAACGCACCTCGTACTCCTTCACGCCTTCCAGCTCCGACCACCTGGCGTAGGTTCCGTCCCAGTCCAGGCCGTCCGCCTGCTCCACCTTGCCCTCCACATATTTAAAGTAAGCCTCCAGCACCAGGCGGTCACCGCTCTCATAGGTTTTGGCCCGGATAAATTCTGCGCTGCAGCCGCTGAGCTCAAAGTGGCTGGACGTTGTATAGGAGAACCTGTAACCGTCCTCAGCCCGCAGGGTTACTTCAATCTTGGGCCGGTCCCCGATACTCCAGGTCTCCACATCATTGGTGTACTCAGCGCTTTCAACCGTGAATTCCTTGCTGGTGGTAGTGGCTTTAAATGTCCCCACTGCCTCCCCCGCCTTTGGCGTCTGGTCATAGGAAAATGAGATCCTCACCGGATCGATCTTCTCCGTGGCTGCCAGGGCAGTCATCCCTGTGGCCGCGGCCAGAATCACAGATAAAAACAGGCATACCAGAATTGATTTAATATTACTTTTCATGTTTCTCACCCCTCAAACATTTTATAGTAACAGTATAAATCCTGGTATGCCTGTATTCAATTTAGAACTTATTACATTATATTACAATTTTATCCGTGCATGGAAAGAACTTCGAAAAATTCTTCAATGGCTTTTAAGGAGGCCCCTAAAATGGGCGCATCACTGCCCAGGGTGGAGATCAGAATCTCCTGGGTGTGAGTGATGGGAAGCACGATATCCTTCATAATCTCCGGCATCAGATAGGGAAGGGACTGGATCAGATGGGAGTTGAGGATAATCATTTCACAGTTCAGGAAGAAGATAATATTGGACAGCCCAATGGCCAGATTGCGGATAAATCCGTCCAGCACGTCCAGGGCGTCCCCATCCTGTTTCTTCACCAGCCCGATAAACTGGTCAATGTCCGTCAGGGGGACATCCCGCCTGCGGCTGATCTCATCCAGCAGACAGCGGTCGGAGCAATACTGCTCCCAGCAGCCGAATTTCCCGCAGGAACACCGGCGCGTTTCCTGGATGTTGACGGTGTGGTGCCCCACCGCGTTGGCAAAGCCCAGATAGCCGCGGATCAGCTGGCCGTTTGAGATCATGCCGCAGGAGATGACATCTGTGATGCACAGCACGGTCATCTCCTGGTACTGCGGATGGATGCGGTATTCCATGGAAGCGGCCAGATTGCCGTCGTTGTCGATGTACACCGGCACGTGGTAGCGCTGCTCCAGCAGGGATTTGATGTCAATATTGTGCCAGCCCAGCCTTGGGATGAAGCGGATCACGCCGTCCAGGTCAATGATCCCCCGCACAGCCAGGCTGATCCCGATGAGACCGTAGGGACAGGGCGGTATGTCCTTCATCAGCTTGTCCAGATGGAGATAGATCTGCTGGTATACATGGGAAAATGCCTGCTCCTGTATGGGAAATGACACCCGCACCAGGATCTCGTTGTTCAGGTCCGTGAGTATAAGGGTCACGGCCTGTGTGCCGATATCCATTGCGATGCAGTATCCGGCCCTGGCGGCCAGGGTTAATATAATGGGCTTCCTGCCGCCGCTGGAGTCCCCTGCCGCGGTCTCCTCCACCAGCTTCAGGCTCATCCATTCCTTGACAATGGTGGAGACAGTGGCCTTGTTCAGTCCGGTCTCCTCGGAGATCCTGGCTCTGGATATATGTTTTTTGTTGAGAATATGTTTGATTATGGTCAGCCGGTTGGCGGAGCGTATATCTTTTGTCTGGGATATTTTCATGGGGGAATTCCTCCGGCCCGTGCGCCGGGCCATTGATTGCTTCTATAGCTACTATCTTATGATACCATACGCTCCGGGAGGGCGCAAGGCTGGCAATGATTGCATTTCCATAGACGAAAAGTCTAATCTGTGGTATACTGTATAAGATAGGCGCATTCCGATTATGGATAATATTGGAGGAAGGCTATGAAAGATAACAGAAAGGTACGGGGAAGTTTCGGACTGTACCTGCAGTGGCCGTTGATACTTTCGGCACTTTTAATTATATTGAGTTTAGCAGTGGGTTTGGTATCCGTAAAGGCAGGCATCATTGTGTCGGCATTTACGGTAGTTTACGTTGGGATTGCGCTCTGGATCTATTTTTCCAGGAAAAAGGGCATTCTGGCGGGACTGATGCAGTTTTCAAGCATCTACAATGAAGCCCAGAGACAGCTGATGGATGAGATGCTGGTGCCTTATGCGGTGGCGGATGAAACCGGCCGCCTGCTATGGATGAATCAGGAATTTATCCGTGTGATGGGCGGGGAGAAATCCGCCTGCAAGAACATACTGAGCCTGTTTCCCGACATTAAGAAGGAACAGCTGGATACCGGCGGGCAGATGCTGACGCTGCACAGCGCCCTGGGAGAAGAAAAGTACCGTATTGATCTGCGTCAGGTTATGATATCCGACGTGGAGGGCGGTAAGGAGCTCCTGCCGGATCATTTTAAGACCAGTCTCACCGCTATTTATCTGCTGGATGAGACACAGACCCTTAAGTACATGCAGCAGGTCAACGACAACAAGCTGGTGGCCGGCCTGATCTATCTGGACAATTACGACGAGGCTTTGGAGAGCGTTGAGGAAGTACGCCGCTCCCTTCTGACAGCCCTGATTGATCGCAAGATCAACAAGTACATTTCAAGCATGTACGGCATTGTCAAGAAATTGGAGAAGGACAAATATTTCTTCGCCATCAAGCAGCAGTATATGACTAAGATCCAGGAGGACCGTTTCCCCATCCTGGAGGAAGTAAAGACAGTCAACATAGGAAACGACATGGCTGTGACCTTAAGTATTGGCATCGGTATGGGCGGGGACACCTACAGCCAGAACTATGAATATGCCAGAACCTCCATTGACATGGCCCTTGGCCGCGGCGGGGACCAGGCTGTAGTGAAGGATTCCGACAAGATCCAGTATTACGGCGGCAAGGCCCAGCAGATGGAGAAAACCACCCGCGTAAAGGCCCGTGTGAAGGCCCATGCGCTGCGTGAGCTGGTGGAGAACAAGGACCGCCTGCTGATTATGGGACACCGCTTATCAGATATTGACTCCTTCGGCGCGGCGATTGGAATCTACCGCATCGCCACAGCCATGAACAAGAAGGCCAACATTGTGGTCAATGAGGTCACCTCCTCGGTGCGCCCCATGATGGACCGGTTCGTGGGCAGCAGCGAGTACCCTGAGGACCTGTTCCTCACAGGGCAGAAGGCGGCGGAGCTGGTGGACAGCGGCACCATGCTGGTGGTTGTGGATGTGAACCGTCCCAGCATCACAGATGAGCCCCCCCTGTTAAAGCTGGTAAAGACCATTGTGGTGCTGGACCACCACAGGACCAGCAGCGAGATCATAGACAATGCGGTGCTCTCTTATGTGGAGCCGTACGCATCCTCAGCCTGCGAGATGGTGGCTGAGATCTTACAGTACATTGCGGACGGCATCAAGGTGAAGGCCGCTGAGGCGGACGCCATGTATGCCGGAATTGTGATTGACACCCAGAACTTTACCAACCAGACTGGTGTGCGCACATTTGAGGCGGCGGCATTCTTAAGAAGGAACGGGGCGGATATCACGAGAGTGAGGAAGCTGTTCCGTGAGGACATGGTGGACTATCAGGCCAAGGCCGAGGCGGTCCGCGCGGCGGAGGTTTATATGGACTCCTTTGCCATCAGCGTGTGCCCGTCGGACGGGCTGGAGAGCCCCACCATCATCGGAGCCCAGGCAGCCAACGAGCTGCTGGAGATCCGCGGAATCAAGGCGTCCGTTGTGTTGACGCCCTATAATGACGTAATCTATTACAGCGCCCGCTCCATTGATGAAGTCAATGTGCAGGTGATGATGGAGAAGCTGGGAGGCGGAGGACACAGAACCATCGCAGGAGCCCAGATTGCCAACATATCCACTCAGGAAGGAATCGACCGCTTAAAGCAGGTGATTCAGAAGATGATGGCGGAAGGCGAAGTATCATAATCAGAAAGGAAGTTGAAAGACATGGATATCGTATTATTAGAAGACGTGAAGGCACTTGGCAAAAAAGGACAGATTGTTAAAGTAAATGACGGATACGCCCGCAACTTCATACTGCCCAAAAAGCTGGGCGTGGAAGCCACAGGCAAGAATTTAAATGACTTAAAGCTTCAGAAGATCAACGATGCAAGGCTGGCGGCAGAGCAGCTGGCGGCGGCCAAAGAGCTGGCAGCCAAGATCGAGGAGACCTCTGTTACCGTATCCATCAAGGCAGGAGAGGGCGGACGCACCTTTGGCTCCGTCTCCACCAAGGAGATCGGCAAGGCCGTATCAGACCAGTTAAAGCTGGATATTGACAAGAAAAAGATGGTTCTGACCGATCCCTTAAAGGCGCTGGGCAATTACGAGGTGCCCATCAAGCTTCACAAGGATGTGATTGCGAAGCTGACTGTCAGGGTAGTGGAAGCAAAATAGACAGGAGTGTTTGAGCGATGGATGAAGCTCTGATAAAACGGGTGCTCCCCCACAGCATTGAGGCGGAGCAGTCGGTAATCGGCTCCATGCTGATGGACCGCGAGGCGGTTATCTCAGCTTCGGAGATTATCACTGGAAGCGATTTTTACCAGCAGCAGCTAGGGGTGATGTTCGACTCCATGGTAGAGCTGTTTAATGAGGGCAAGCCGGTGGACCTGATCACTCTTCAGGACCGCCTGAAGGAGAAGGATGTGCCGCCCGAGGTCAGCAACATGGACTTTGTCCGTGATATTGTGACCATGGTGCCCACATCAGCCAATGTCAGGTCCTACGCCTCCATTGTCCATGAGAAGGCGGTTATGCGTAAACTGATCCGCACCACTGAGGAGATCGCCAACACCTGCTACGCGGGCAAGGACACACTGGAAGACATTCTGGCAGACACGGAGAAGAACATCTTTAACCTGCTTCAGAGCCGCAGTACCCAGGAGTTCGTTCCTATCAAGCAGGTGGCCATCAATGTATTGGAAAAGATCGAGCAGGCCTACAAGACCCAGGGGACTGTAACGGGTATCCCTACCGGATTTATAGACTTGGATTATAAACTGTCCGGCTTCCAGCCGTCGGACCTGGTGCTGATTGCCGCCCGCCCATCTATGGGTAAGACGGCATTCGTGCTGAATGTGGTAGACAATGTGGCGGTGCGCCGGAGTCTGCCCTGCATGGTATTCAGCCTGGAGATGAGTAAGGAGCAGCTGGTCAACCGTATGCTTTCCATGGAGTCCAATGTGGACGCACAGAAGCTGCGTACAGGAACCCTGACGGATTCCGACTGGGATGCAGTGGTGGAGGGCGTTGGAATCATTGGCAACGCCAAGCTGGTCATCGACGACACGCCAGGCATCTCCATCGCGGAGATGCGGTCCAAGTGCCGTAAGATGAAGCTGGAACAGGGACTGAGCATCGTGATCATCGACTATCTGCAGTTGATGAGCGGCAGCGGCAAAGGCAGCGGCGACAACCGCCAGCAGGAGATCTCCGAGATCTCCAGATCCCTAAAAGCCCTGGCCCGTGAGCTCCACGCCCCTGTGGTGGCGCTGTCCCAGCTGTCCCGCGCCTGCGAGACCAGGCAGGACCACCGCCCCATGCTGTCCGACCTGCGTGAGTCGGGAGCCATCGAGCAGGATGCCGACGTGGTAATGTTCCTTTACCGTGACGACTATTACAACAAAGATACAGAACATCCCAATGAGGCTGAGGTCATCATCGCCAAACAGCGTAACGGCCCCATCGGAACCGTAACCCTGATCTGGAAGCCGGAATTCACCAAGTTCGTGAATGCCGCAAGGCCGTCGGGGAATGAGGAATATTAGAAGAAAAGCTGTGCCGGTAATCTCTGGAGATTCAGAAATTACCGGCATATTTTAGTTTAGTACCATAGAATTTGTAAAAGATTAGGCATAATATCCATTCTCAACGCATACATTAGAATTAAGGCAGGAGTTGCCTGTTAGGTGATGCCTGAAATAACAGACACACTGTAAGATGTGAAGGAGAGAATGGCCATGGATGAAGTACATTATCTGATATCGGACGCGTCCAAAAAGGTAGATGTGGAGGCCCATGTATTAAGGTACTGGGAGGACGAGCTGGAGCTTGACATCCCAAGAAATGAGATGGGGCACCGGTATTATACGGACTTACATATCCGCTTGTTTAAACAGGTGAAAAGCCTGAAGGAGAAGGGATACCAGTTGAAGGCAATCAAACACGCTTTGAACCAGGTTCTAAAGAAGGACAAGGGTGATTCCCAGCTGTCTGATGAGATCCTGGAGCGCGATATGGGAGCAGCGCTGCTGGAATTCAAGGAGGACGGCGGGGAAGGCGGGACAAGCCTTTCACAGGTAAAGAGCAGCAGTGCAGGCACATCCATCGTATCCTCAGAGGAGAAGATGGAACAGTTCCAGCAGATCATGAACCTGATTATCGGACGGGCCCTGGAGGTCAACAACGAGAAGCTGAGCCAGGATATCAGCTATCTGGTCAATGAGAAGGTGGGCAAGGAGCTGGAATACCTGCTGCAGACCTCGGATGAAAAGGATGAAGAGCGTTTCCGCCAGCTGGACGAGACCATCCGCGCATATCAAAAAGACGGCCGCGCAGAAGCCGCTGCCGCCAAAGTGCCGTTTTTTAAGAAGAAACGGTTTGGACGCAGCGGAAAGAAGCTGCAAAATGGGAAATAGTAAAGTCTGAGAGGCACCTCACCAGTGCCTCTTTTGTTGTTTTTGGGCCCTTAATAAATTTTTAATATCTAATCCCTCCAATATATGATAAAATAGATATGATTTAGCGCGTAAATATACTGGACGATAGAAGGGTACAAAAGAACCATGGAGAAACACAGCAAATATATAACATATGCCGCCCTCTCAGCGGCATTGGCTTCAGCCCTGTTATTAAGCGGCTGCGGCAGCAAGACCGCCGGTAAGGACGGCCAGGAGGCCACCCCCAGCGAGGCGGTGATCATCCAGGCGGTACCGGAGACAATTGCGCCTCTGGGCCTTGGCGGCCAGGTACTCCCGGGACTTCAGGGGGTGGAACTCCCGGATGCAGAGCCGGCGCCGGAGTATCTGCGCATCGGCGTGCGCCATGAGATTGTGGCCAAGCTTCAGTCACGTCTGATGGATCTGGGCTTTATGGACAACGATGAGCCAAGCGATTACTTCGGAGAGATGACCCAGATGGCTGTTAAACATTTCCAGCGTCAGAACGACCTGGCCCAGGACGGGATCGTGGGCAACTCCACCTGGGATGCCATCATGTCCCCGGATGCCAAGTATTACGCGGTGTCCAACGGCGCCCAGGGAGATGATATTCTCCGAATCCAGCAGCGGCTCTACGAGCTGGGCTATCTGGCCAGCGACAGCCAGCTGACCGGTAATTTCGGCGATTCCACCGAGTCTGCCGTATTAAAACTCCAGGAGGTCAACGGACTGGAGCAGGACGGTAAAGTGGGAATGAAGACAGTAAACCTGCTCTACAGCGACGAGATCAAGGCCAACTTCCTGTCCTACGGTGAGAAGAGCGAAGTGGTGCTGGCCTGCCAGAAGCGTCTGAGGGAGCTGGGCTACCTGACTACTGAGCCTGACGGCGCATTCGGTGAGGATACTGCAATCGCGATCCGTCAGTTCCAGGCCAGAAACGATCAGGTTGTGGACGGCTACCTGGGCCCATCCACCCGTATTGCATTAAACAGTTCCGATGCGCGTGCCAACGGCCTGATGCTGGGCGAGCGCGGCGACGCGGTCACCAGGATGCAGCAGCTTTTGAGCAAACACGGCTATCTGAATTCCGGCAATGTAACCGGCTACTACGGAGAGGCCACCGAAAAGGCGGTTAAGAACTTCCAGTCCCGCAACGGCCTGACCTCGGACGGACTGGTAGGTGTTCAGACACTGACCAAGCTGTCCGGTGACAATGTGCGCAAGCCGGCGCCCAATACAGGCAATACCGGCGGCGGAAGCACGGGCGGCAGTACCACCACCAGACCCAGCGGCGGAAGTACAGGCGGAGGCACAAGCGGAGGAAGCACAGGCGGCGGAAGTACCGGCGGCACCTATACCCCGCCCAATACAGGCAATGCCAGCGGCGGCGCGGCATCCCTGATTGCTGTGGCATCGTCCAAGCTGGGAAGCCCCTATGTGTGGGGAGCTAAAGGAGCCAACTCCTTTGACTGTTCCGGATTTATCTACTGGTGCCTGAACCAGGTGGGTGTACAGCAGAGTTATCTGACCTCCTCCGGATGGAGAAATGTTGGACGATATACCAAGATCAGCAACTTTAACGACATTCAGGCCGGCGATATCGTGGTGGTAAGAGGCCATGTGGGAATCGCGGCGGGAGGCGGCACGGTTATTGATGCATCCTCCAGTAACGGAAGAGTGGTGCACAGGGGACTGACCCAGTGGTGGGCCAACAACTTTATCTGTGCATGGAGAATTTTCTAAGGGAGGAATTATGCAGACTATACTGGTATGCGATGATGACAAGCAGATTGTAGAAGCCATTGATATCTATCTCACGGGAGAGGGCTTCCAGGTGATAAAGGCATATGACGGGTATGAGGTTCTGGATTATCTGGAGAACCATGAGGCGGATCTGCTGATTGTGGATGTGATGATGCCGGGACTGGACGGAATCCGCACCACCTTAAAGGTAAGGGAGAACAGCAGCATCCCCATTATCATCCTCTCCGCCAAATCAGAGGACACGGACAAGATTCTGGGCCTGAATATTGGAGCCGATGACTACATTACCAAGCCCTTTAACCCCTTGGAGCTGGTGGCCAGAGTGAAGTCACAGCTGAGACGTTATACGCAGCTGGGCAACTTAAACCAGCAGCCTGACGGCCAGGTCTACAAGTGCGGCGGACTTCTGATCAATGATGACAACAAGGAAGTCACTGTGGATGGGGAACCCATCAAGCTGACGCCAATTGAGTACAACATCCTGCTGCTTCTGGTGAAGAACGAGGGCAAGGTGTTCTCCATTGATGAAATCTATGAGCAGATCTGGAACGAGGAGGCTATAGGGGCGGACAATACTGTGGCTGTGCACATCCGGCATATCCGGGAGAAAATTGAGATTAACCCCAGGGAACCCAAGTACCTGAAGGTGGTATGGGGCGTGGGCTATAAGATCGAAAAACAATAGGTGAGTGGATGGAAGAAGAGAGCAAACGGTATCAGCATAAAAAAATCATACTAACGATGTTCCACATCGTGTTCTTTCTGATAACGGCCGCGGGAATCAGCGCCATGTATTTAAATTCAGACTACGGCAAGGGTCTCACATGGGTTTATGACGAGGCGTATGAGGACTCTATCCAGTTCAGCACCCAGTTGGAGCGGGATATTGAGCGGATCTTTACCTATGTGGGCTACCGGGATGTGTTTGAGACGGACGGGAAGCTGGATCTGGACCGGACCATAGTGGGCATCAGCGACGGGCCCGGCCTTACAGAGGAGCTGACGCTGGATCAGATCATCCGCTATGCCAAGAAGCGGGGCTATTATCTGGATGAGAATTTCATGGTCCAGGGCGTGCCTGTGTCCATGGATGATGACGATGATGATGAGATCACTGTGGACTGGCAGACTTACAACCCCAGCTTTCTCGATGCGGAGCTGGATGATCCGCGGATGACCAGGGAGGATCTGGCATTTGACGTGCTGGATCATCTGGGCGACTACTATTCCATCTATTATAATTATATTGAGAATCAGACCAACCTGCATTTTAGAATCGCTTATCACAGCGACGATGGGGAGGAGCGCCTGTATACCAATGCGCCGGATATGACCGTCGATGATATGAAGGCTTCCGGCCGTTACCTCTACATTCCGGGCAATACCATCCGCATGGACAGCAACCTGACGGATGTGCCGGTGAATGTGGCCCCCTATCTGGAGATGTGGAACCCATTCGGCAACAACAAGTATTATATGGTGGTGTCTGTGGATACCTCCTACCCCAACCAGGACACCTATGCCACCCAGGCCGCGGAATACAGTGTGGCCAGGAATAACTTTATCATGGGAATGGCGGGCGTGGTGGTGGGTATCGTTGGCTGTATGGCAACAATCCTGCTGCTGATGATTATGTCCGGCCATGCATATGCGGCCAGCCGGAAGATCCGCCTGTACCCTGCGGATGAGACCAAGACTGAGGTGGGGATCGCCATCTGGGTGATCGGCGTGCTGGCCGGGCTGTACCTTGGCCGGATTGTGGGGAACCGGCTGATCAGCCTGTTTTTCAAGGAGAACCAGTGGGGCTACTGGATTAAGCTGCTGAAGGTGGTGGTAATCTACGCCGTCAGCATGACCTGCCTGTTTGGAATGATCCGGAGATATAAGGCCAGGACCCTGTGGGAGAACAGCTTTTTCAAGAAGGCCACGGATTCCATGCGGGACTACATGGAGAAGGCCACATTCGCCATTGGGCTGGGCTTAAGCTTTATGATGGCTGTGGCAGCTAACGGCGGGCTGATGTGGGGAATCTTCCTGCTCTGCCTGAAGAGCGGGAAGTCCCTGAGCCAGCAGATTACCATGTATGCCCTGGCGGCAGCCCTGGTGGCCCTGGATCTAAGCATTTTCCACCATATGTTTACCAAGGCGGTACAGCGGGACGTGATCGACCGGGTGATCCGCGGCATTTCCCTGGGGGACACCAGCCTTCAGGCGGATCTGGGGCAGCTGTCCGGCAAGGAGAAGAGCATGGGCGAGCATATCAACAATATCAGCAGCGGCCTGGACACTGCCCTTCAGGAGCAGGTGAAGAGCGAACGGCTGAAAGCGGATCTGATTACCAATGTGTCCCACGATATCAAGACGCCCCTCACATCCATCATCAACTATGTGGATCTGATCAAGAGGGAACATATCAAGGACCCAAAGGTCCAGGGATATCTGGAAGTTCTGGATCAGAAGTCCCAGCGCCTTAAGACCCTGACCGAGGATCTGGTGGAGGCCTCCAAGGCCAGTTCCGGCAACCTGAAGCTGGAGATTATGGACATTGATTTTGTGGAGCTGGTTCATCAGACCAACGGAGAATTTGCGGAGAAGTTTGAGCAGCGCCATTTGGAGCTGGTAGCCAACATCCCCAAGAACACGCTGCTAATCCAGGCGGACGGCAGGCGGCTGTGGCGGGTTTTGGAAAATCTTTACAATAATGCATTTAAGTACGCCATGGAGCGCAGCCGGATCTATGTGGATATGTCTCAGCAGAGCGGCCGTGTGGTATTCACTATCAAGAACATTTCTGAGAATCCGCTGAACATTTCCCCGGATGAGCTGACAGAGCGGTTTGTGCGCGGGGATGTGGCGCGCACCACTGAGGGAAGCGGCCTGGGACTGTCCATCGCCAAGAGCCTGACCCAGCTTCAGGGCGGCACCTTTGACCTTGTGATAGATGGAGATCTCTTTAAGGCAGTAATATCATTTCCCGTGAAATGGACCACCATTGATGATTATGTGGAACGGGTTCCTGAGGTGGAAGAGGAGACGGAAGCAGAAGAAATAGAATCAGAAGAAACAGAATCAGAATAATGGTGAACCGGAAGTATCACCATGTGCAATAAGTACCATGTGCAATAAGTACCCTGTAAGGCAGAAGCGGCAGATGCTGTGTATGCGCTTGCAGGGTACTTTTTTGTCGTTGAAGTTTTGGCGGCATATAGACTCACTGTTACCCTGACAGGCCTCCCTCAGCCAGAAATTCCAGCTTCTCAAGGGAGGTGACCACAATGTAGCGGTCCCGCCTGACCAGGTATCCGTTCTCTGCCATCCAGGCAAACAGGTTGCTGACAGTGACGCGGCTGGCATTGATCATGCTGGCCACGTCCGAGTGGGTAAAATGTATGTCGATGCGGCACCCATGGTCCTCCTGAACACCGTACTGCTTGCACAGGTTCAATAGCAGCCTGGCGGTGCGCTCCACGGACTGGGAAAAGCTCAGCTCCAGAATCTGGTTGCGGAATACAATGTTCTTGCGGAACACGGTGTTGAAGATTCTCATATTGATGTCCCAGTTTTCCTTGATGGCCCGGATCATCTCGCCGGCCGCCACGCTGTAGACATAGGTGTCCACAATGGCCAGGGCGGAAGATGTGTGGGGCAGCCCCATGATGCAGGCGATCTCCCCGCAGCAGCAGCCGGACTCGGCTATATACAGCTGCTTTTCAGCCCCGTTTACGCTGAAGGAGGTGATTCTGACACGGCCTGATTTCACGATGTAGGTAAATGAGGCCGGGTCATCCTGGTGGAACAGAAATGATTTTTTCTTATACAGCACAGGCTTTATATCCCTGATAAGCGGTTCCCAGCAAGTCAGATTGTAGCTGATCCACGGTGAAGTCTCACTTACCCAAAATTCATCCATATAATACCCCCTTGGCAATAATTAGTATTGATCCACCTGATATTATAGTATTGATTGGTAAAAAAGTAAATAAATGTGCAAAGTTGTAAAGCATTTTACAGTTTTTGGCGTTCAAACCCATTATGATGAGTAGAGAAATTAAGACTAGGAGGATTCAATTATGAGTTACGATTGGGAGAAACTGAGAAAAGAAGAATGGCCGGTACTGGAGACAATGACATTCCTGGATGCAGCCTGTGTCAGCTTTGCGCCCCAGAGGGCGGTCAACGCGGTGAAGGCATTTGCCGACATGACGGCAAGGCAGGATGAGGCCAATTCCAGCGCCCACCACATTGCCATGGACGCCATGCGCCACAAGGCATACGTGGAGGCCCAGAAGCTGCTGAACGCTGACCCTGAGGAGATCGCCCTGATTGAGAGCACCTCCCATGGCCTGAACATTGCGGCCCAAGGCATCCCGCTGGAGGACGGCGACAACATCATCACAACCAACCTGGAATTCATTCAGGTGGCGCTTCCATGGTGTGTTATGAGAAAAGAGAAGGACTTCGAGATCCGTGTATGCAAGACAGAGGACAACCGATTTACTGCCAGGGATTTTGCAGCCCTTGCAGATGAGAGGACCAGGCTCATTGTCATGTCCACCCTGGAGTGGTGCAATGGCTGGCAGACCGATTTAAAGGAGCTGGGAGATTTCTGTAAAGAAAAGGGGATTATGCTGGTAGTTGACGCGGTACAGCAGCTGGGCGTAACCAGAATTGACACCAAGGCATGCCATATTGATATTCTGGCCGCAGGCGGCCACAAGTGGCTGAACTCCCCCTACGGCACCGGCGTGCTCTATATCAATAAGGAGACCCTGCCAAAGATCAAGCAGTCCTACGCCGGGTACTTAAACACCACGGTGCCGGAGGGCGGCTGGGGCGCATACTGGGAGAATCCGTCTGCCCCATCGGTCAATGACTGGACATTTGACGAGACTGCCAGGAAGTTTGAGATCGGCGGAACCTCCAACTACACAGGGGCCATCACTCTGGGCGAGTCTCTGGGGCTGGTCAATGAGATCGGCATCGGGAATATCGAAGCCAGGGTGCGCGAGATCGCTTCCTACTGCATGGACAGGATCGAGGAGATCGGAGGAACCGTGATCACCCACAGAGATCCCGGACATTTCGGCGGAATTGTCATTGCCCGCCTCTATGATGATCTGGACACGGACCGTGAGATCTTAAAGAAGCTTCATGCAAGAAAGATCTTTATTGCGCAGAGATTCACTGACTTTATCGGAGGCTTCCGTATCTCCTGCCAGTATTTCAACAATCAGAAGGACATTGATACCATGATTGAGGGAATGAAGGATATAATCAGGGAGATCGGCCGGGAGCCGGATTACCGCAGATAAACGGAACGCGCTTTTATATGAGAAGGTATTAAGGAGGGTTTCTATGCTAAGTTTTGACTTTATCCAGTGTGCGGTTGTAATATTAGCGCTTTTTGTAGTTGGTGAGATTGTCTCAACCAAGACAAAGGCATTTATTCCATCTGTTTTCGTGGTGGCGGTGCTGTTCCTGCTGGGGTTCTGGAGCGGCGTCATCCCCAAGGATATCATCGATGTATCCGGTTTCTCGGCAATCGGAATTGCCTCCATGCTGGTGATCGTGGTACATATGGGAACCATGCTGTCACCCAAAGATCTGATTGAAAACTGGAAGACAGTGGTGATATCTCTGTCCAGTCTGGCGGGCCTGGTGGGGCTGCTTCTCTTAATCGGCAGCAGGCTTTTTGACTGGAACACGGTTGTGGTGTCCATCCCGCCTCTGGCAGGCGGAATGACCGCAGCCATTATCATGCAGAACGGCGCGGCCCAGCTGGGGCTGGAAACCCTGGCCGTGCTGGCAATCGTGGTGTATGTAGTCCAGGGCTTTGTGGGATATCCGCTGACCACCATTATGCTGAAACGGGAGGCCAAACGGCTGATGAAGCAGTTTCCCGAAGATCAGGCCAGGTGGACGGCCTCCAAGGCAGGCGGCGGGGCGGGGGACGCGAAGCAGAAGAAACGTCTGATTCCCCAGGTGCCGGGAAAATACCGTTCTATCTATATGGCTCTGCTGGTGGTATTCTTTACAGTATGGATTTCCGCAAGGCTAGAGAAGCTCACCGGCGGGACCGTGTCCAGATATGTGTTCTGTCTGGTGCTGGGCGTCGTGTTCTCCCAGATCGGTTTCCTGGAGAAAAACTGCCTGAATGATACACAGAGCTATGGCATGTTCCAGACCACGGCCATGGCCATGGTGTTCGCTGGACTGTCCTCCGCCACGCCGGAGATGTTTAAAATGATCATCGGCCCGCTGACAGGCATTCTGATCATCGGCGTGTCCGGTCTCTTCCTGCTGGCTGTTATTGCAGGTAAGATCCTGAAGTTTTCCTGGGAAATGTCCTTTGCCGTGGCGCTCAACGCCCTCTACGGCTTCCCGCCCAATATGATTATCACCACTGAGGTGATCAACAGCGTGACAGATGACGCGCAGATCAAGGAGTACCTGACAGACCATATCATGTCAAAAATGCTGATCGGCGGTTTCACCAGCGTAACGGTGACCTCCACCCTGCTGGCGGGCTTCTTCATCAACCTGCTTCGGTAACCTGTGAACAGACAACCAGAGAGGAATGCTTATGATTGAAAATGTTGTAAAGCTGGCAGAGTCAACGGAGGCGGAGGTCATCGGTTACAGAAGGAAGCTTCACCGCATCCCTGAGATCTCCTATGAGCTGCCCAGGACGGCGGCATATGTGGAACAGAAGCTGAGATCCTTCGGAATCCGGAACATCAGGACAGGAATCTGCGGATACGGCATCACCGCTGACATCCAGGGCGTCCGGCCCGGTAAAATGATTGCCCTGCGTGCAGATATGGACGCGCTGCCTGTGACGGAGAATACAGGCTGCGGATTTACCTCCTCCCATCCGGGGAAAATGCACGCCTGCGGCCATGACGGCCACACCGCCATGCTGCTGGGTGCCGCTAAGCTGTTGAAGGAGCACAGCAATGAGTTTGACGGAACGGTCCGCCTGATCTTCCAGCCTGCTGAGGAGGGACCGCCTCCGGGAGGCTCCGCGGCTCTGATCGGCCAGGGCGTGCTGGAGGGGGTCCAGGCCATATACGCCATCCACCTGCAGCCCCTGGAACCCACGGGCACTATTGCCTTTAACATGTCCACCGCCATGAGTGCCCTGGACTGCTTCACCATTGAGCTGACCGGCAAGGGGGGCCATGGCTCCATGCCTCAGAAATCAGTGGATGCCATTACCTTAAGCGCCCAGGTCATCAACAATATCCAGTACATTATCTCCAGGCAGTCTGATCCTTTGGAGCCGCTGGTACTTACTATCGGCACCATTGAGGGAGGTTTTTTGTGGAACATTATTGCTGAGACGGTGAAGATGACCGGAACCATGCGCTCCTACAGCCAGGAAGTGAGGAAGAAGGCGTTGGAGGACCTGGAACGGGTGATCAAAAGCGCCTGTGACGGGGTGGGCGCCACCTACAAGCTGGTCAATGAGCCGGCGGTGAATCCGCTGATCAACCACTACTGCGCCTCCCAGCTGTTAAAGGAGATGCTGGAGGAGACCATTGGGACAGAGCGGGTGAAGATTATGCGCCAGCCATCCACCGCCTCCGAGGATTTCTCCAACTACCTGTTCAAGGTGCCGGGAACCTTCATGTGGCTGGGCTGCTCCTCCGGGGAGGACACCAGCTTCCCCCTGCACCATCCCAGCTTTGCCATGGATGAGAAGGCCCTAAAGACCGGGGTTGCGGTCCATCTGGCAATTGTCAACAAGTACCTGAATACGGATGCCAGACTGTACTATGATATTTAACGGATCAGCCCCAACTGTATCGAGAGCGCAACGATGAACCGCACGCTTTGCGGGCGCTTCACCGCGCACAATGAAAAAGCCGCTGCATTGCTGAGTTTACTCAGCGCTGCAGCGGCCTTTTGCGGGCAGTGAATGGCTTCACTGCCGGATTACCGTAAAATGTTTACTGATAGGGGAATACGTTTACCCATTTCTCCAACAATTCCTTCTCTTCCGGGCGGTTCTTGGACAGCTGGGCAGCGGCCACGATGGGCAGCCATCCCTGGACATAGCGTTTGTCTGTGTCGGTTTTCTCACAGAACATATCCATGTACATTTCAGCCTTCTTGGGGTCCTTTAAGCTCAGAAGCAGATAGGTTCTGGCAACATCGGCGCTGGCATTGCCCTGGGATGCGTGTACCCAGTCAATGACCACCATGGTGCCGTCTTCCTGGATAATGATGTTGGATGGATCGAAGTCTCCATGGCAGAGCTTAGTATGTTTTGGCATGCCGTCCAGTCTGGTCAGCAGTTCGTAGCGGGAATTCTCATCCAGCTGCACTTCTTCCTTCAGGGCACGGATCGTCTTTTCTTTCAGCTTGTTCAACAGGGGGCAGGCCTTGGAATGAATCTCAATCTGCAGGTCAACCATCTGCTCCATGTATTCCTGAAGCTTGTCAGGATTCTCATCCATCAGCTGCTGAAGAGTCTTACCCTCGATAAACTCTTTGGTGATAGACCATTTTCCATCAACTACGGAAACACCTAAAATCTTCGACACGTGAAGGCCGGGCAGATCTTCGATGCGGGCAGTGCACAGGGCTTCGTTGAGAACCTCAGCCTTTGGGAATCCTTCACAGAACTCTTTGATGGCAAGGTTGCCGTCGCGGTAAACGCATTTTGTTTCGCTACTGGAAATTAATTGTTTTGCCATAACTTAGTCTCCTTCCAAACATTATAAACGGTAGTGATGAGGCGCTCCGCCACATCGTTTTTATTCTACTACAACAAGTCAAAAAAGTACATACCTTTTTGATAAAAATTTAACATTCTTTTTGGCTTTATCTAACTAAAAACGGAAGATTGCAGTCCCATAACCTGGAAGCGGATAAGCGAAGGAATAGGGCTGTCCGTCGCATTCATCCAGGGAAGATGAGTAAGATTGGGACTCTGCGGCCTTGTAGGCGCCGTGGTCACTGTCCAGCAGCAGGGTGTATCTCCCTTTCTTCGGAACACCTACCCTGTAGTCAGGTCGTTCTATGGGTGTGAAATTTATAACAAACAATAAGCTTTTCTTGTCGGTTTCGTCCCGTCTCACGAAGCTGAAAATGCTGCGCTCGCCGTCATTGGCATTGATCCACATGAAGCCTTCCCAGTTGTTATCCAGTTTGTAGAGGGCCGGATAACGGCGGTAGATGTGAAGCAGGCCGCTGACGTACTTCTGCAGATCCTTGTGCTCCTCCTCATCGGTGAGGTACCAGTCCAGGGCAACCTTCTCATCCCACTCATGGAGCTGGCCGAAGTCCTGGCCCATGAACAGCAGCTTCTTGCCCGGGTGTCCCATCATGAAGGCGTAACCAGCCTTTAAGTTGGCGAATTTGGCGCTGCCAAGTCCGGGCATCTTATTGATCATGGAACATTTTAAGTGAACCACCTCATCGTGGGAGAGAACCAGAATAAAGTTCTCGCTGGTGAAATAGGTGAGGCCAAAGGTCATGCGGTTGTGGTTGTATTTGCGGAAATACGGGTCCAGCTTCATGTATTCCAGGAAGTCGTGCATCCAGCCCATGTTCCACTTGAAGGCAAAGCCCAGGCCGCCCTCCTCCGGATGGGAGGTGACCCCGGGCCAGGTGGTCGATTCCTCGGCGATCATGATGGCGCCGCTGTTGCGTCCCTGAAGCACGGTGTTTAAGTGCTTGAAGAACTCAATGGCTTCCAGATTCTGGTTGCCGCCGTCTTTGTTGGGAATCCACTGGCCGTCATTTCTGCCGTAGTCCAGATACAGCATGGAGGCAACTGCGTCAACCCGCAGGCCGTCCACGTGGAATTTCTCCACCCAGTAGGTGGCGTTGCTGATCAGGAAGTCCTTTACCTCATTTTTGCCATAGTCAAATACCTTGGTCCCCCAGTCCGGATGTTCGCCCTTGCGGGGATCAGCGTACTCGTACAGGGGCTGCCCGTCAAAGTCGGCCAGACCGTGGGCGTCCTTGGGGAAATGGGCCGGAACCCAGTCCAGGATCACGCCGATGCCGTGGCGGTGCAGGTAGTTGACGAAATACATGAAGTCCGTGGGCGAGCCGTAGCGCGAGGTGGGGGCAAAATACCCCGTGACCTGATAACCCCAGGAGCCGTCATAGGGGTGTTCCGCGATTCCCATAAGCTCCACATGGGTGTAGCCCATCTCCTTCACGTAGGCCGTCAGCTCGTGGGCCGCCTCAGCATATGTATAGAAGCCCTCCCTTTCCTCACTGTTCTTCCTGCGCCAGGAGCCAATGTGCACCTCGTAAATGCTCATGGGCCCGGACTGAGGCTGGGATGTGCTGCGCGCTTCCATCCATGCGGTATCAGTCCACTTGTAATGATCGATATCTGCTGTGACGGAGGCAGTTCCCGGGCGGTACTCTGCGCTGAACGCGTATGGGTCCGCCTTGAACAAAATTCTGCCGCTGTCCGTGGTGATGGCGAACTTGTACAGTTCCCCCTTTTTCATACCGGGATTAAAGCATTCCCAGATTCCGGAGTCCGCCAGCGGCAGCATGGGCGTCAGCTCCGGATTCCAGCCGTTAAAGTCGCCAACCAGATGAACTTCTCTGGCGTGGGGAGCCCATACGGCGAAATAGTATCCATCCTGTCCCTTGTAGGTGCGCGGGTGCGCGCCCAGCTTGTCAAAGATCTCATAATGGGTACCCGCGCCGAACAAGTAGCGGTCCAACTCTGAGATAAAGCCGGTCTGGGATGGCTTGGATTTTCTGGCAGCGCGGGATTTTGCCGGGCCGCCGGGGCGGGTGGTATCATTTGCCCCTTCTTTTTTTCTTGCCATAAGATTAGTCCCCCTTGATTTTTAAAACCGCACCCCAGTTTCCTTTCAGGGTGAGGTTGATTTTCCCGTTTTCCACGGGTACAGGCGTACCGTTTTCTTCCAGAAGGTCCACTGCCTGGGAAGCGCTCATGGGTACTGGAATGGAAATGGAAGCCGGGTTATCATCATTGTTTAACGCTGTGATCACCAGTGAGCCGCCGGCCCACCTGGCAAATGCGTACTGGCGGTTGGTCAGCAGCAGCTCCTGATAGCGCCCGCCGTGGAACTCCTGGTTCTGGCTGTGGATCTGCCCCAGCCTGGCTATGAGATCAGTGAGTTCACAGTGAAGCGTCTCTTCCTGGTCCATGGAGATGGCGGGCCGCAGGGCCTCGTCGCTGGTACTGGTGCGCGATCCCCTGACCGCCCACTCGCCGCCGTAGTAGATGGAGGGAATGCCGGGCAGTGTGAACAGGCACATATATATTGGGGCCAGATGCTGTTCCAGCTTCAGCTTGCTGGCGATGCGGTCCTCATCGTGGTTGTCCACGAAGGTGTAGAGCTGGCCTCCGATGGCTTCCAGACGGCGGACATTGTGGGCAATCTCAAAGAAATTATGGTCATTAAAGCCTGAGTACAGGCTCTTGTGAAGCTCATAGTTGGTGACGGAGTGGAGCATATCCTGGTTCACCCAGCGGCCGTAATCCCCGTGGATCACCTCGCCCATGAGCCAGAAATCCTCCTTCATGGAGGAAGTCTCCCTGCGCAGTTCCGTCATAAAATTAAAGTCCAGCACATTGGCGCAGTCCAGACGGATTCCATCGATGTCAAAGGTCTCCACCCAAAAGCGTACCACGTCAAAAAGGTACCCGCGCACCGCAGGATTAAAGAGGTTTAGAAAGGACAGCTCGAAATGCCCCTGCCATGCATCATAGCCAAAGGGGTCGCCCAGCGGGCTCTGCCAGTCAAAGTTAACGCCCTTGTACCAGTCCTTGTATGGGGAATCCCAGCGCTTTTCGCAGATGTCCTTAAATGCGAAGAATTCCCGCCCGGTGTGGTTGAATACACCGTCCACCACCACGCGGATGCCGTGTTCATGGCAGCTGTCCACAAATGTCCGGAAGTCCTCATTGTCCCCCAGACGGCGGTCCACAAGCTTGTAGTCCCTGGTGTCGTAGCCGTGGGATGTGGACTCGAACAATGGACCTATGTAGACGGCATTGCAGCCCAGGCCGGATATATGTGGAATCCAGCGGTCCAATTCCTGAAAACGGTGGATTACATCCTGCCCGTCATTGTGTTTGGGGGCTCCCGTCATCCCCAGGGGATACATGTGGTAAAACACTCCCCGCTGATACCAAGCTGTCATATTGTTGTCCTCGCATTCTGTTAATTTCATGTTTTATGGGTGAGTCAGGTGGTCTCAGATCGTTACTGTTCACTCCGTTCTCAATAACACGCACCGCGTTGCACAGAAACGGCAGAAAACGCCGTTTCGCGCAGCGGCCCTCGGGTGTTCTGTGACTTCCGCTGTGCTCCACTCACAAAAAACACCTCGCGGGATATCACCTGTGAACAGTAACATCAGATCTCCTGGCTCTTAAACTTTCTGAGCAAAAACTGGTAACGCAGCTGGGCCGCGTTCAGCTCATAAATGTAGCAGTCCACCAGCATGGGGTCCACCACCTCCTCAAAATGGTTCCTGGCGGTGTCAATGGCCCATCTGCTCCGCTCGATCTCCGCCCGCAGAAACCGGTTGTCCGCTGCTTCCGCCGCGCGGGTTGCAGCCGCTTCTTTTCTTGCTCTCAGCACATTTCTCATTATTTCATCTCCCAGATATTGATAGAATTAGTATATCTGGAAAATGGAATCTTATGCATTCTGTGCATTTTCAAATATGTTCTAATAAAGAAATTCACCCAGCCGGTAGCCCAGCTCCATTAAAATGCGGTTGGATTCCCGCAGGGTCAGATAATAGTAGTTGGCCGTGCCCTCCTGACGCACATCCACAAGCCCCGCTTCCTTTAATATCTTCAGATGATGTGAGATGGCCGGCCGTGACAAGCTGGTCCGCCGGGTAATCTCATTGACATTCAGGGCGTGGTTCTCAAAATGAATGCTGCCATGAGGATCAGCGCTGCTGCACGATTCCTCAGTCAAAACCTCGATGATGGAGAGGCGCATCTCATCGCCAAGTGCCATGAACAGCGGCATACAGCGGTGAAATTGTTCCTGCAGTTTCTCAGGTGTGGTCATGTGCGTTCTCCTTATTCAGTGGATTGGGTTGGTATAGTGAAACGTATTGGTTTAAATTTTTCGACCAACTTTAGTTTACCATTTTACAGAGGCAGCGTCAAGATGTATCGTCATATTTAATAAATGAAAGTTGACTTTTCGACAAAGTTGGGTCATAATATACAAATATCATATCAGGTGCGCAGAGGCGCATTTCTAAATGTTGTTTCATGCCGATTATCCGGCAACGTTTCCAAATCTTGTAAAACTGATTGAGTAAAGGAGGGGGATTTTATGATTTATAGCAGGAGTGATTTATTTCTGCTGCCATTTTTGGCCGGAGCCCTTTGGTATGACTGGAGGGAGAAACGGATTCCTAACTGGATTACTGGGCTGGGGTTGGCTGTAGGGCTGGCTGTGGCTGTGGCAGAGGGATTCGTTGTGGGAGGCGGTGGTGTGGGAAGTGCATGCCCGGGAGGTGTGGGCGGCGCTGTACTGGCGCTGGGGCTAGGGCTTATGCGGGTATCCGTCACAGTGCTACTGACCGGGGGACTGTACGCCCTGCGGATGGTTGGCGCTGGGGATATCAAGCTGATGGCAATGATTGTGGGATGTCTGGGATTTTGGCGCGGAGGCGCCGGAATCCTGGCCGGATTATGCCTTGGGGCCGTCTGGTCTCTGGGTAAGCTGTTGAAGTCCGGCACCTTGATCCGCAGGTTGCGGTATTTTGCTGATTACATTTGGCGGTATGCTGAGACTGGACGGGCAGCGCCTTATTATAGGAAAGGGGAGGATGGGGAGGAGATTGTCATCTCTTTGGGAGCTTGTATTGCGGTGGGGTGCGGAATCGTGGTGTTGTTGTGGAGGTAATTCGGAACTGGGGATTTAAAGAAGTATAGCTCAATATTAAATGGGAAAAGAGATGAATTCCTTCCACTTTATCTGCTATAATCATATGGAATTATCAGCAAAATAATCAGAGGGGGATACATAGTGGAGGAAAAACGGGAACAGGTAAACTTTTTAGGCGCAAGGCACAGTGACGCCACCAGCGATGTGCCGCCTCATGCCCATGGGTTTTATGAACTTAATTTTATGACCAGGGGCAATACCAGAATGAAGCTGAACGAGAAGGTGATTGAGTATGACTCCTATGACTTTGTGCTGATCCCGCCGGATATCAGGCATATTCTGTATGAGTCGGATTATGACCTGTTTGACAATTATGTGATCTGGTTTGAACTGGCTGACAGGAAGATTCTGATGGAGAACCAGGTGATCAAGCTCCACGACTATGGCGGGGAGGTGCAGTTTCTGTGCGCCAAGATCTATCAGACCTATATAAAGACGGGGATGGCGGATGCCGGGCTCTTAAATATTTACCTGGAAGCAGTGCTGTGGCATATGAAAAAGGGTCTGATCCTGGTCACGGACCAGGCGTACAGGGGGGATGAGGACATGGTGGACGAGGCCATCAAGTTTATCAATGTAAACATTACCAATGCCCGCATTTCCGTGGAAATGATCGCCAGGAAGCTGAATGTGTCTGAAGAGCATTTCTCCAGAATGTTTAAGAAGAAAATCGGAATTCCCCCGGTGAAGTACATCAATGAAGTAAAAATCGCTGAGGCCAAGCGGATGCTGGCCAAGACCAGCACGCCAATCAAGGAGATTGCGCAACAGTTGTATTATTCGGATCAATTCTATTTTTCACAGCAATTTAAACGGATCACCGGCTATTCTCCCAGTGAGTACAGAGAAAGCGCTCTTTATTGATCAAAAAAATACATGCTTCTGTTCGATTGTTCTATGTTCATTTAAACACCGAGCCGTTATAATCAAATCAGAAAATACATATAAAAAATGTTCGTATACGAGATAAATATGTGTATTATGACGAAAAACAAGGCTATAAACCTGGAATTGCTTCTGATCTATGTGAGAAACAGGGCGGGGGAATTCCGGCAAGGTGGAGAAAATGAAAATTGTAGATGTAAAATTTTACCCAATCAAAGTGCGCAACAATGCCAGGGGCGGGGTGTACTGGTTTCTGCTGAAGCTGACCACGGACTCCCATGTGGATGGGTGGGGCGAGGTGATCTGGAATGCCTATGACCCGGGGACCCTGCGCTCAATGATCCAGGATATTGCGGAGAATTACATACTGGGGGAGAGTCCTTTTGCCATTGAGAAGATCTTTGGGAAGATCTTTGCAAAGCACTGCAAGATGCACACGGACCTGTCCACCATGGGAATTATCAGCGGGTTTGAAATCGCCTGCTGGGACATCATCGGTAAGGAGACAGGACAGCCGGTCTATAACCTGCTGGGGGGCATGGTCAATGAACGGATACGCACCTACACCTATTTGTACGAGAAGGAGGACAGGATCTTCTGTGAGGATTTCTGGCAGCTGCCCGGTGAGTGCGCCAAGAGGGCCAGGGAGTATGTGGACATGGGTTTTACCGCGGTAAAGCTGGACCCGCTGGCCCCCTATCTGGACAGCTACGCGGTGCACATGCCGTCCAGGGAGTCCCTGATCCGGGCAGAACGGACCATAGCCGGTATCCGGGAGGCGGTGGGACCTGAGTGTGACATCATTATCGGCACCCACGGACAGTTTGGCGCGGCGGGCGCCATCCGGGTGGCTAAATGCCTGGAAAAGTTTGATCCTCTATGGTTTGAGGAACCCACGCCGCCGGAGAATTTCCCAGTGCTTAAGAAGGTGTCTGAGGCCACTACGATTCCCATTGCCACTGGGGAACGCCTGTCCACCAAGTATGAGTTTGCGCCGCTGCTGGAGCAGAAAAGCTGCGATATATTCCAGATTGACCTAGCGGGGGTGGGCGGAATCCTGGAAGCTAAGAAGATCGCAGCCATGTGCGAGGCATGGCATACCCAGATTACCACCCACTTCTGGGCAGGGCCTGTGAACTTCGCGGCCCAGCTGCAGATCGATGCCTGCAGCCCCAATTTTCTGATCCAGGAAGCGATTGAGACAATGGGCAGCTTCGGGGGATTTGACAAGATAATGAGAAAGCCTTTTATATGGGAGGATGGATATATCCTGATGTCCCGGGAACCTGGACTGGGGCTGGATCTGGATGAGGAGAAGATCAGAAGTCTTGTGATTGAGGATTACGATGAACAGAATATATTAATTTAACAAAATAAGCGAGGATTCCCCCGCCTACAGATGGAGGGAGGAATCGCCAAAAACAAGCATAGCGGCAGTGGCGGGTATATATCCCCCACTGACATGAGGCAACACTATTCGGCGCCGGATAAAAGGCAGCAACGCTGCCGTGTCATTATGGCGATATATGGGTTCATTATGTGGATTGAAATATAAGCAAAGGGGAGGTTGTACAAATGAAGAAACGACTGATAGCATGTGTGTTGGCCGGAACAATGATTTTATCCATGGCGGGCTGCGGGGGCGGTGCACCGAAGGCGGACAGCGCAGACCAAGGCAGCGGGCAGAGCAGCGCGGCGGACGCAGAAGATCCCAAGTCAGGGAGTTCCAAATCAGGGAATTCCAAAGCCGAGGGGGAGAGAAGGGTGGTCACCATCTGGTATGACGGCACGGAGGAGGAGTCTGTGAAGAAGCTGGAACCGGAGTTTGAGGCCCTCCATCCGGACATTGACCTTCAGTTTGAGATTGTGCCCTACAGCGACCTGTCAACCAAGGAGATGGTGGCCTGCCAGTCCTCAGTAGGCCCGGACGTAATGTGGCAGAGCTATGCCTGGACCAACAGCTTTGCCAAGATGGGGCTGCTCACTTCCTACAGCAGCTACCTGGAGAACTCCAGCATTGATCTGGAGAACGATTTTGATCCGGTGGCCCTGGAGCTGGGCACAGTGGACGGTCAGATCTATGGACTTCCCTGGAGTATGGAGGCAATGTGCCTGGTGTATAACAAGGACATGTTCAGGGAAGCCGGCCTGGACCCTGATCAGCCTCCTAAAGACTGGGAGGAGCTGGTGGAATATGCCCGGAAGCTGACTGTGGACAAAGATGGGGACGGCACAGTGGATCAGTATGGATACGGCCTTGTGGGTAATCTGACCGGCAACACCTGGTTCCGTTTTGTACCGGAGCTGTGGAGTGCAGGCGGTGAGGTGGCCAATGGGGATATGACTGCGGGAACGCTGAACTCTCCCCAGGCCATTGAAGCCATGACCCATTATACGGAGCTTCTGACTAAACATCACGTGGCCCCTGAAGGCTCTGTGAACAACGGGGCGGCAGAGGTGCGCACCCTGTTCAATAACAAAAATGTGGCCATGTATGTGGACGGCCAGCCCGCGGTGAAGAATATCCAGAAGGATGCTCCGGACATTGATGTGGGCGTTGCCCTGTGGCCGGGAAAAGAGGGCACCCTGAATGCAGGGCTTGGCGGATACTATATTGCCACCCCCAAGAATGCGGCCAATCCTGAAGACGCGTGGGTATTTATCGAATATTTCCTGTCCAAGGAAGTCCAGGAGTATTTCCCTGTGTCCTTCCCCGCCAACTTAAAGGCCAGGGATACGGACCGGTTTGACGATGAGATCTCCCGGACCTTTGCAGAGCAGCTGACGCACACCAGGAATTTCCAGCCTTTGCCGGATACTCCCGGCGCCCAGCAGATCATTCTGGATGCCGTCCAGTCGGTATTGACCGGCATGTCCACGCCTGAGGAGGCGTTAAATGAGGCCAATGAGGCTCTGAACCAGACATTACAGTAACTGTCTCAACGGTTTCTCCGGCACACATCCATGTGCCGGAGAAACTTATATACAGGGGAATCAAGGGGAAATGCAATGGAGAGAGTTAAGAGAAGAAAGAATCAGGAGCATCCGCTGTTTTATCTGCTGCCAACATTTTCCATATTATGCCTGTTGGTGGCGTATCCGTTGGTCAATAACCTGATCAACAGTTTTTCCCAGGGGGGAATCTTCCCCACCATGAAGAATTACCAGAAGCTGCTGGGGGACCGGTACTTCCGGTCGGATCTAAAGAACACCTTCCAGTGGCTTTTGTATACCGTGCCCTTTGAGATGGTATTCGGGCTGCTGATCGCCATCCTTTTAAATACCAAGATTCGAATGAAGAAGCTGTTCCGCACTATTTTCATTGTACCCTGGGTGATTCCGTCGGTGGTGGTATGCATTATCTGGAAATGGATCTACAATGCGGATTACGGCATTTTGAACTACATTTTACAGGCTTTGGGGCTGATTAAGCAGAATCAGCTGTGGGTAGCTGATCCCAATCAGGTGCTGAAATGCATTGCCGTGGTGTATGTCTGGAAAATCGCGCCTTTTGTGATGATCATGTACCTCAGCGGCCTTCAGTCCATCTCCGAGGATATCTACGAGAGCGCCAGGCTGGATGGGGCTAACTGGCTTCAGCAGGTGGGATATATCACACTGCCCATGCTGTTCCCTGTGATGCGGTCTGTGATTTTGGTTTCGGTAATCTGGTCTCTCAACTCCTTTGTGTATGTCTACAGCATTTCCGGAGGGGGTCCGGCCAGGGTGTCGGAGATTGTGCAGATATTTATCTACAAGACAGGTATTGAGCAGTATAACTTTGAGTATTCCGCAGCTGCGGCCAACATTTTCCTGGTGATCGTGATGGTGATTGCATTTGTGTATATCTCCATGACCGAGAAGAAGGAAAACGAGATGACGTAGGGGAAAGGCGGCGAACGATATGAGATCGGTTAAGAAAAATATAATCTATGTAATACTGTCCCTTTTGGGCGTTATCATGATATTTCCCTTTTTCTGGATGATATCCTGCGCCTTCCGCAGGCCTGGAGAGCTGCTGACCTCCCCGCCCATGCTGCTGCCGGGAAGTCCCACTGCGGGCAGCTTTATCCATGTGCTGATGGAGACGGAGGTGCCGCGGTACTTTATGAATTCGCTGATAATCGCAGGGCTTGCTACTGCCCTGTGCATCTGTGTGGCGATTCCAGCGGCCTATTCCTTTGCACGGCATAATTACCGGGGTAAGAATTTTGTGATGATCTGTATTCTGCTCTGCAATATGATTCCACAGGCCTCCACCCTGGTGCCTCTGTACCGGGCCATGGACAAGCTGCAGCTTATTGACACCTACGTGGGGATTGCATTTACGCATCTGCTGTGCATGCTTCCCTTCTCCATTATCATGATGAAGGGCTTTATCAGGACCATTCCGGTGACTCTGGAGGAGGCGGCCATGATCGATGGCTGCACGCGGCTCCAGGCAATATTCAGGATCATTGTACCGGTGTGCTCCTCCGGCATTTTTGCTACGGCTATGTACGCATTTATGATCTCCTGGGAAGAGTTTTTGTATGCAATGACCTTTTCTACCAGCAGCAGGGCCAGAACCATATCCATTGGCTTAAAGATGTTTTCGACGGAGTTTAAGGTGGATTGGTCCTCCATCCTGGCGGCGGCCACTCTGATGACACTGCCCATACTGCTGTTGTTTTTTATGATTCAGGATACATTTATAAAGGGCGCTACCAATGGGGCGCTGAAAGAGTAGAGGAGAGGCCAGACAATGGACAGAAAAGTGAGATGGGGCGTTCTGGGATATGCCGGGATTGCCAGAAATCATGTGATACCCGCCATGGTAAATGCTGAGAATGGGGAGGCCTTCGCCATTGCCAGCAGAAGCCGGGACAAGCTGAAAGAGGCCCTGGAGCGGTTCGGCTTCCGGAAGGTCTATGAGAGCTATGACAAGCTGCTGGAGGACCCTGAGATTGACGCGGTCTACATACCCCTGCCCAACGCCCTCCACAAGGAGTGGGCCATGAAGGCAGCCGGCCACGGGAAACACGTGCTCTGCGAGAAGCCTCTGGCCCTGACCGGGGCGGACTGCAGGGAACTGGCGGAGGTGTTCCGGCAGAACCGGGTGAAGCTGATGGAGGCCTTTATGTACAGGTTCCTGCCGGGGACTGTAAAGCTCCGTGAAATCCTGGATTCCGGGGCCATCGGCCAGATCCGCCACATCTATTCATCCCACCGCTTTCACCTGGAAAATGACGGGGACGTGCGCGTCAGCCGGGAGCTGGGAGGCGGCTGCCTGCGGGACGTGGGCTGCTATCCTGTGAATCTGGTGGGCTGGCTTCTGGACAGCTGTCCGGAGTCTGTCTCAGCCCAGAAAACGATGTTTCAGGGTGTGGACCATGCGCTGACCGCCTGCCTGAAATACAAGGATGGGGTTATGGCCAATATCAGCTGCGGTTTTGACGGCTGTTCGGTGATGGTGACGGAGATTAACGGGACAAAGGGCAGCATCCTCATGAGAAATACCTTTATTGATTCAGAGTCGCCTATTCTGCTGTTTGACGCTGAGGGCGGGATGCGGGAGATTCCCGTGGAGACAAGCCAGTGCTACCGGCTGGAGGTGGAACGGTTTTCCGCTGCTGTGCTGGAGGACAGGGACATGCCGCTGGGTCTGGAAGAGTCGGAGAGAAACTGCCGTCTGATGGAAGAGATTCTGAGAGCAGCGGAGGCAGGAGGCGCGAGGTGACAGGAGAGAGAGTACCCGGTTATGGGGAAATGTTCCGTTTCGGAATCATGGGCGCCGGCGGAATCGCCGCCAAATTCTGCGGTGCTGTGAAGCTGGTGCAGGGAGTGGAGACAGCGGCTGTGGCCAGCAAGGATCTGGGGCGGGCAAGGCGGTTCGCGGCGGAAAACGGCGTGGAGCATTATTACGGAAATTATGAGGAGATGCTGGAACATGAGGATCTGGATGCTGTATACATAGCAACCACCAACAATTTTCACTTTGAAAATGTGATGCTCTGCCTTTTCCACCGCGTGCCGGTGTTATGCGAGAAGATCATGTTTGTGTCTGTGAAGGAAGCGGAAGAAGCAATGCGGTGTGCGGCCGAGAACCGTGTATTCATGATGGAAGCAATGTGGTCCCGGTTTCTCCCCAGCGTCCGTAAAGCCAGGCAGTGGGTGGAGGAAGGCCGCATCGGAACGGTACAGACCGCTGTATATACAGGGGGAATCAATGCCCCGTGTGATCACAGGATCTATGACCCAGAACTGGGCGGCGGCGCGCTGTACGACCTGATGGTATATCCTGTGGAGATTCTGACATATCTGGTGGGCCAGCCCCTTGTGGATATGCGCAGCCTGGCAGTGCGGGGAGCAACTGGGGTAGATGTGGCGGACAGCATGATCCTGCAGTTTGAGACCTGCCAGGCAGCGGTTCAGGTAACCACCCACGCCAGGATTCCTTCACCCTGCGGGCTGTACGGTCCCAAAGGCTATATTCGCATGGAACAGACCCACAGGGCCCAGGCAGTGGAGCTGTACGACGGGCAGTTCTGCCTGGTGGAACGGTATGAGAAGCCTTTTGAAAATGGGTTTGAATATGAGATAGAGGAAGCGGCCAGGTGCGTGAGACAGGGGGTTCTGGAGAGCGTGGTGATGCCCTGGAGCGATACGCTGGCTTGTATTCAGATGTTCGAAAATGCGTTGCTGCGCAGTTGAAAATGTTTATTGTGGGGAGGAGGGTCCGGACAGATGGGCCTTACTCCTCTTTTCAGGGGCAAATAAAGTCGCAATAAAAACTTGCATTTAACTCTTGACTTTCATCCTGCCATCCGTCATAATAAAATAACATTCAGTCGAATGCTTCAGGTTCTTCAAGCTATCATTTTTATTAAAATGCCCGGTTCGGGCGAAGATTCAGGTTATTGTTCAGTTAGTTGTTTATTAAAGTCAGAGGTGTATTTTCTGCACCCATTTTCTGGAATATCTTTTCTTCCAGGCCTGTTTCAGGCAAATTGATCCAATATTTTACAGGAGAATCATGAAGTGCGTACTGCAATGTAAATATTGCAAAAGGAGAGAGGTGACGGTCTGTTTTATGGAACGGATTATGGCGATTTATGATGTGGACCCGTCCTACGGTTCAAGGTTTGCAGACTTTGTGAACCAGAAAGAAAAGACGCCTTTTACGGCGGTGCCTTTCAGCAGCCTGGCCAAGCTGCGGGAGTATGCGGGGGAGCATACCATTGAGATTCTTTTGATTGACCGGGAGGTGTGGAAGGAGGCCCAGGATATCCAGGCCCGCCAGATAGTGACCCTGTGTGACGGGGAGGTGGTGGAGCTGAAGGAGGACTGCCCGGTGGTGTATAAGTACCAGTCAGGGGACAGCATCATCCGGGAGGTGATGGCCTGCTACTGCCAGAGCCCGGTGGAACCGGGGCTGGCGCTGATGGGAGCCAGGGCTGGGGTATACGGGATATATTCCCCTGTCAACCGGTGTCTTAAGACATCCTTTGCCCTGACCATGGGACAGCTTCTGTCCCGCAGTGAGCGGGTGCTCTATATGAACCTGGAAGAGTATTCAGGATTTTCCCGTCTGATTCAGACCCAGTATAACCAGGATCTGTCTGATGTGATCTACCTGTACCGCCAAGGTGCTTACAACTGGATGAAGCTTAAATCCATCGTATACTCCTGGGGGACCATGGACTATATCCCGCCGGTGCGCTACGCTGAAGATCTGGGCCAGATCCAGCCGGGTGACATGGCCCTGCTC
>OKVW01000299.1_pt1 | contig 31996 bp, 27 predicted proteins | sample 1606991 | NCBI WGS metagenome assembly OKVW01 (sample SAMN03281021, study PRJEB24777) | human gut metagenome | isolation source: fecal sample PR177 from 1 month old male Malay infant, vaginal delivered... | reverse complement strand
GTGGTAGGTGCGTTCATCATGGGTATCCTGAACAACGGTATGTCCCTCTACGGGTGGTCCACCGACATCCAGAAAATCGTAAAAGGAGCTGTACTTTTAGGGGCTGTTACGGTAGACTTATTATCAAAGAGAAAAAAAGGATAGGTTTTGCGTATGAGCACACAGGGACTGAAGTATAAAGCGGTCTATAACTGGGTAATGGACAATATTAACAGCGGGGTTCTGAAGATAGGGGAGAAGCTCCCTTCTGAGAATGAACTCAGTGAGCGTTTCGGGCTGAGCCGTCAGACCGTCCGCCATGCCGTGGATATCCTGGAACAGCAGAAGCTGGTGACCAGGGTCAGAGGTAGCGGTACCTATGTGGGAGGGGAAGGAAAGACGGGACGCCAGGAGCGGTACATGAATATCGCTGTGATCAGTACCTATGTGGACAGCTATATTTTCCCTCCTGTGCTCAGGGGCCTGGAGCGGGTCCTGGCAAAGCAGGGCTACACCACCCAGATTGCATTTACCGGCAATAAAGTGAGCCGGGAGCAGGATATCCTGAATAACCTGATCGACAAAGACATAATTGACGGCCTGATTGTGGAGCCGGCCAAGAGCGCCCTTCCCAACCCCAACCTGCATTATTACCAGGAGTTAAGGAAGCGGAATATACCGGTGCTGTGCTTTAACTGCCGGTATCCCCAGCTGGATCTGCCATGCGTGTCCATGAATGATGTGCAGGTTGGCAAAAAGGCGGTGGAATACCTGATACGGGCCGGCCACAGAAAGATCGGCGGCGTGTTCAAATGCGATGACGGTCAGGGGCATCTGAGGTACCAGGGCTTCCTGGCCGGTATGCTGGAGGCAGGTATCAAGGTTAAGGACAAGAATGTGGTGTGGCTGGACACGGATTCAATCGTGGATCTGGAGCGGTGGGAGGATTATCTGTTCTACCGCCTGGAGGAGTGCACGGCAGTGGTGTGCTACAACGATGAGGTGGCATACGTTTTCTCCGGCCTTTGCGAGAAGCGGGGAGTCTCCATACCTGAGCAGCTCTCGCTGGTGAGTGTGGATAATTCCGAGCTGGCCACCCTGGCCAATGTAAAGCTGACATCCCTGCCCCATCCCATGGAAGCACTGGGAAGAAAGGCGGCGGAGAACATGATCAAAATGATTGAAAACCCATATTTTGATGGAAATTACCTGTTTGATTCAGAGATCATAGAACGGGATTCTGTGAAAATGTTGGAGGAGGAAATATAATGGGGACAAAGAAGAACAGCAGCAGCAATACAAAACCTGCACAGATCACAGTTTTGCTGCGCCTGGCTGCAGGCGCATATCTGGTATATCTGGCCTACGGCCTGTTTCAGGAGTATCTGAAGCCGGTGGGAGGCGGAGAACTGCTGCAGATCGGGGCTGCCGTGCTGTTTGCCGTGTTCGGCGCAGTTCTGGCCGCCTGGTCCCTGAAGAAATTCATAAAAGGCGAATATATCAAATATGGCGAGCTGCCGGATGATGAGGACGACTTGCCAAGTGCAGATAACAAGGAGGTTTAAGTGATATGATAGCAGTTAAAAATTACAAATTCTGGTTCTGTACCGGATCTCAGGACCTTTACGGAGATGAGTGCCTTGCACATGTGGCAGAGCATTCCAGAATCATAGTTGAAAGTTTGAATCAATCAGGAATCCTGCCATTTGAGGTGGTGTGGAAACCGACTCTGATTACCAATGAGCTGATCCGCAGGACCTTTAACGAGGCCAATGCGGACGAGGACTGTGCGGGCGTTATCACCTGGATGCATACATTTTCACCTGCTAAGTCCTGGATTCTGGGACTTCAGGAATACAGAAAGCCCCTGATGCATTTCCATACCCAGTTCAACCAGGAGATCCCATATGATTCCATTGACATGGATTTCATGAATGAGAACCAGTCCGCACACGGCGACAGGGAGTATGGACACATGGTGACCCGCATGGGAATTGAGCGCAAGGTCATCGTGGGACATTGGAGTGATGAGAAGGTTCTGGAACGCATCGCAGGCTGGATGCGCACCGCCGTGGGCATCATGGAGAGCAGTCATGTGAGAGTCGCAAGGTTTGCGGACAACATGAGAAATGTAGCCGTCACCGAGGGCGACAAGGTGGAAGCGCAGATGAAGTTTGGCTGGGAAGTGGACGCTTACCCGGTCAATGAGCTGGCTGAATATATAAAGGCCGTGCCAAAGGGTGATATCACCGCCCTGGTGGATGAATATTACAGCAGGTACACCATTCTCTTAGAGGGAAGGGACCCGGAGGAGTTTAAGCGCCATGTGGCGGTGCAGGCTCAGATCGAGGCCGGTATGGAGAAGTTCCTGCTGGAGAAAAACTGCCACGCCATTGTGGACCACTTTGACGACCTGGGCGACATACAGCAGCTGCCCGGACTGGCCATCCAGAGACTGATGGAGAAGGGCTACGGCTTCGGAGGCGAAGGCGACTGGAAGACAGCGGCCATGGTAAGGCTCATGAAGGTCATGACCCAGGGCGTGAAGAATGCCAAAGGCACTTCCTTCATGGAAGATTATACATACAACCTGGTTCCCGGCAAGGAGGGAATCCTGGAAGCCCATATGCTGGAGGTATGCCCCACCATTGCGGACGGGGAGATCAGCATCAAGGCCTGCCCGCTGTCCATGGGGAATAGGGAAGATCCGGCCAGACTGGTGTTTACATCCAAGACCGGGCACGGCATCGCCACCTCTTTAGTGGATCTGGGCACACGGTTCCGCCTGATTATCAATGATGTGGAGTGCAAAAAGACGGAGAAGGCCATGCCGAAGCTTCCTGTTGCAACTGCATTCTGGACACCGGAGCCGAACCTGGCTGTCGGGGCAGAGGCCTGGATACTGGCAGGCGGCGCCCATCATACTGCGTTCTCCTATGACCTGACAGCAGAGCAGATGGGAGACTGGGCAGAGTCAATGGGTATTGAAGTGGTATACATTGACAAGGACACCACCATCCGCGGGCTTAAGAATGAGCTGCGCTGGAATGCCGCGTCTTACAGATAGGAATAATTAATCTAAAATGTTTATAAACAGGAGCGGACAGGAGCCGGTGGATGTCTTACAGGCAGCCACGGCGGCCCGCTCTTTTATGGCAGAATGGAGGGGAGATTCATGGGCTTAGATATAAATACAATCAAAAGGCAGATAGAGGACGGACACACATCTCTGGGAATTGAGCTGGGTTCCACAAGGATCAAGGCAGTGCTGATTGGGGCGGACCATTCGCCGATTGCTTCCGGCAGCCATGACTGGGAGAACCGGTATGTGGATCATATATGGACATATACTCTGGAAGATATATGGACCGGTATTCAGGACTGCTACAGCAATATGGCGGCTGATGTGAAGGAGAAATATGGTGTCACCCTCACAACCATCGGCTCCATCGGCTTCTCTGCCATGATGCATGGGTATATGGCATTTAATAAGGAGGGGGAACTGCTGGTGCCCTTCCGTACATGGAGGAATACCATCACAGGCCCTGCTTCTGAGAAGCTGACAGAGGTGTTCCGGTACAATATACCCCAGAGATGGAGTATAGCCCACCTGTATCAGGCAATCCTGAATCAGGAAGCACATGTGAAGGATATTGATTATCTGATCACACTGGAGGGCTATGTCCACTGGATGCTCACGGGCAGGAAAGTGCTGGGCATCGGGGATGTGGCGGGCATGTTCCCTGTGGATATCCATACAAAGGATTTTGACCAGAAATGTATTGAGCAGTTTGATGAACTGGTGGCAGGAGAGCAGTTCCCGTGGAAGCTGCGTGACATACTGCCCAAGGCCCTGGTGGCAGGAGAGGATGCCGGTGCGCTCACAGAAGCAGGGGCAAAGCTTCTGGATGTCTCGGGGGCTTTAAGGCCGGGGATACCCATGTGCCCGCCGGAGGGCGATGCAGGCACCGGCATGGCGGCTACCAACAGCGTGGCCGTGCGGACCGGCAATGTGTCGGCAGGCACCAGTGTATTTGCCATGGTGGTGCTGGAAAAGGAACTGGAGCATGTGTACCCGGAGATCGACCTGGTGACCACTCCGGCCGGCGATCTGGTGGCCATGGTCCACTGCAACAACTGTACCTCGGATCTGAATGCATGGGTCAATCTGTTTAAGGAATTCTCCCAGGCCATGGGTATGGATGTGGATATGAACAGGCTCTTTGGAACCCTTTACAATAAGGCGCTGGAGGGAGATCCGGACTGCGGCGGGCTGCTGGCGTACAATTACTTCTCCGGCGAGCATATTACCCACTTTGAGGAGGGACGCCCTCTGTTCGTCAGGACACCGGACAGTAAGTTCAACCTGGCCAACTTTATGAGGGTGCATCTCTATACCTCCCTAGGCGCTCTTAAGACTGGTATGGATATCCTGCTTAAGAAAGAGCATGTGAAGGTGGATACGCTGCTGGGACACGGCGGCCTGTTTAAGACAGCGGGCGTGGGGCAGAGGATTCTGGCAGGAGCCATGAATGCGCCCGTATCTGTCATGGAGACTGCCGGGGAGGGCGGCGCCTGGGGCATTGCCCTGCTGGCGGCCTATATGCTGCGCAGGTCAGAGGGCGAGACGCTGGATGCATATCTGGCAGACAAAGTATTTGGTGGAGATAAGGGCGCCAGGATGGAGCCGGTTAAGGAAGATGTGGAAGGCTTTGAAACGTTTATGAGCCGGTACGCGGAGGGGCTTGCCATTGAGCGGGCTGCTGTGGAGCATATGAAATAAAGGCGGGCAGATGTCCGTAGATTACAAAGATTGGAGCCGTTATGTTAGAGGAACTGAAACAGGAAGTATATGAAGCGAATATGGAGCTGCCCAGAAGAGGGCTGATCACTTACACCTGGGGAAATGTCAGTGGTATTGACAGGGAAAAGGGGCTATTTGTCATTAAGCCCAGCGGGGTGGATTATGACAGGCTGCAGCCATCCGATATGGTGGTTATGGATCTGGAGGGCAATAAGGTGGAGGGGGATATGAACCCGTCCTCGGATACAGCCACCCATCTGGAGCTGTACAATGCTTTTAAGGAGATTGGAGGCATCGTTCACACCCATTCCCCCCATGCCACGGCCTGGGCCCAGGCAGGCAGGGCGCTGCCGTGCTATGGGACCACCCATGCGGATTATTTCTATGGGGAGATCCCATGTGCCAGGAATCTGACTGCGGAGGAGATCGAAGAAGGGTATGAGATGAATACGGGGAAGGTCATTGTGGAGACCTTTGAAGGGAAGAACCCGGCTTATATTCCGGCGGTTCTGTGTAAGAACCATGGGCCCTTTACGTGGGGGAAGGATGCGGCTGAGGCTGTGCATAATGCGGTGGTGCTGGAGGAGATTGCCAAGATGAATTATATGACGGAGGTGATTAATCCGAAGTCTGGTCCGGCGCCTCAGTGTATGCAGGATAAGCATTTTATGCGGAAGCATGGGCCAGATGCCTATTATGGGCAGGGGAAATGATGAACTGAGCTTCCGGGTGCAGGGTAGTTAAAAGGCGTTAACTTTAAGAGAGAGAAAATCGGCCATTTTGATCTGGCGGTTTTCTCTCTTTTTTAGACTGCCATCAAAACATTCAATTCTGCGGCATCTTCTACACCATAGGAAAAACTATATATCAGCTATATAAATCCATATATTTTACTTATACACGTTTCTTCTATATAATAGAAAATAAGAACAAAAGAAAAGGGGGAAACGGGTGGTGTTATGTGAAAAACTGACAGATTCGGACCGCGGGCTGTTGGAGCAACTGGCGGCATTTTCCGTGCCGGAATTGTGTGACGGGGCGGAGGTGTTCCGGGCCTGTCTCTTATACACATCTCCGAGCCCACGAGACCAGAGAGTGTTCAGCTGCGCCTACTGGGGAGACCACAGAAGCTACTGCGCCAGATTCCAGAAGGCTGCGGGCGTGGTGATTGACGGGGCCTTTAGGGACCTGGAAGGCTGTGAGGAAGTGGGCTTTCCCGTATTTGCCAGGGGGCTGGCCTGCGGTTCGGCCCAGAAGACGGGAAGGGGGCAGATCAATGTGCCCGTCAGCTGCGGTGGTGTCCCTGTAAATCCGGGAGATATCATCGTGGGGGACGTGAACGGAGTCTGCGTCATCCGGCCCGGGGAGGCCGGAGGCGTTCTGACACGCGCTGCCAAAAAGGCCGAGGCCCAGCGGCGCACGGTTCAGGAGATGGAACGGACTGGGAAACTGATTACGAAAATTTTAATATGACAGGAGAACGAATATGGGAAAGAACATGACCAGAAAAATTATTGAGGCGCACTATCTCCCCGGAGAGGGGGCTGCCCCCAGCCAGGGTTCGGCAGCAAGGCTGGAGGCGGGCCAGGAGGTGGCCATCCGCATCGACCACACCCTGACCCACGATGTAACCGGAACCCCGGCATATCTGGCTTTTGAGACCCTGGGAATTCCCAGAGTAAAGACAGAGCGCTCCGTCAGCTACATAGACCACAATATGCTCTACGCGGACAACAAGAATCCGGACGACCACATTTACCTTCAGACCGTTGCGGATAAGTACGGCGTCTACCTGTCCAAGGCGGGCAATGGAATCTGCCATACCGTGCATTTTGAGCGGTTCAGCCGTCCTGGCATCACCCTGCTGGGATCGGACAGCCACACGCCCACAGGAGGCGCGGTGGGAGCGCTGGCCCTGGGCGCCGGCGGGCTGGACGTGGCGCTGGCCATGGCCGGGGAGCCTACCTACCTTAAGATGCCCTATGTAATCAATGTGCGCCTCCACGGAAAGATGAGGCCCGGCGTGTCTGCCAAGGACGTGATTCTGGAGATGCTGCGCCGGGAGACCGTGAAGGGCGGACTGGGCAAGGTGTACGAGTACACAGGGGAGGGAGCGGCTTCCATCAGCATCCGTGACCGTTCCACCATCACCAACATGGGCGCTGAGATGGGGGCCACCACCTCCATCTTCCCAAGCGATGAGGTGACAAAACAGTTCTTCATTGACGAGCAGAGGGAAGAGGACTGGATTCCCCTGGGGCCGGATGAGGATGCGGAGTATGACGGCGTCATTGACATTGACTTAGACAAGCTGGAGCCGCTGGTGGCCATGCCGGATATGCCGGACAAGGTGACTGAGGCGGCAGAATGCAGGGATGTGAAGGTCAATCAGGTGTTCATCGGAAGCTGCACCAATGCCTCCTACACGGACTTTGCCAAGGCCGCGGCCATTGTGGAGGGCAAGATCGCCCATCCCCAGGTCAGCTTTGTGGTGGCCCCGGGCAGCCGCCAGATGTACATGATGATGCTGCGGGACGGAATCATCGGCAAGCTGGTTGCAGCTGGGGCGAGAGTGATCGAGTGCGGCTGCGGAGCCTGCTGCGGCATCGGCCAGGCGCCCAGCACGGACGGCGTTTCCCTGCGCACCTCCAACCGGAATTTCAAGGGCAGGGGCGGGCATCTGAACGCCAAGCTGTACCTGTCCAGCCCGGAGGTTGCGGCGGTTTCCGCCCTCACGGGGTACATCACGAACCCCAGAGAATATCTGAGCGGGGAAATGCTTCAGGCCCTGGATCAGATCAGAGAGCCTCACGACTTCATCATAGATGACCGGCTGATCCTGACGCCTGCTGAGGATGGAACGGATGTGGAGGTTGTGCGCGGCCCCAACATCAAGCCAATGCCCATCAATGATCCCCTGCCTGAGACACTGACAGCCAAGGTCAGCGCCGTGCGCGGGGACAACATTACCACAGATGACATTACTCCGGCCAACGCACAGTTCTCGGCCCTGCGCTCCAACATTCCGGAGATCAGCAAATACTGCTACGGCCGCATTGACCCGGGCTTCCACGACCGCTGCAAGGAGCTGGGCAAGAGTATCATTGTGGGCGGTGAGAACTACGGCCAGGGCTCCAGCCGTGAACACGCGGCCATTGCTCCCATGTACCTTGGGGTAAAGGCAGTGATCGCCAAGTCCATGGCCAGAATCCACAAGAACAATCTGGTGAACCACGGAGTGGTGCCGCTGCTGTTTGAAAATGGTGAAGATTATGACGGCATTGAGATGCTGGATGAACTGGAGATTGGAGATTTTGCAAGCCAGCTTGCGAACCGCAGGGTGGTTGTGAAGAACTTGACCAAGGGCACTGAGTTTATAGCGGTGGTGGACCTGACGGACCGTGAGATCCAGGTGATCATCGCAGGCGGACAGCTGCGGTATGTGGCGGATAAGAACAGCCGGGAGGCATAGAGATGAAAAGTATTAAATTGACTGACAGCTGCGTCTGCCTGGATGGACAGGGATGTCCCCGCCCGGCTGCTGCGGGCGCGGATGTGGAGCGGGGCAGGACCAGGACCATGGCCTACGGCATTTTAAAGGCCCACAACCAGGGGGAGGATATGGAGAATCTGCGGCTGAAGTTCGATGCGCTGGTGTCCCCTGACAACAACTATGTGAGCATCCTCCAGACAGCCAGAGCCAGCGGCCTGGAGCGGTTCCCGGTGCCATATGTGCTCAGCAACTGCCACAACACCCTGTGCGCCATCGGCGGCACCATCAATGAGGACGACCACGTGTTCGGTCTGTCCAATGTGAAGCGGTACGGCGGCATTTTCGTGCCCCCTTACAGGGCTGTGATCCACCAGTACATGCGGGAAATGATGGCCGGAGGCGGGAAAATGATCCTGGGCTCGGACAGCCACACCCGCTACGGCGTTCTGGGCACCATGGGCATCGGCGAGGGCGGCGGCGAGGTGGCCAAACAGCTTCTGGGGCGCACCTATGACCTAAAGCGGCCTCCGGTGCTTGCGGTATACTTAACCGGCAGACCCAGACCCGGCGTGGGGCCTCAGGACGTGGCTCTGACATTAGTTGGGGCAACATTTGCCAATGGGTTTAACAAGAATAAGGTGCTGGAGTTCATCGGCCCGGGCGTGGAGGCGCTGAGTGTGGAGTACCGCATGGGCATCGATGTGATGACCACGGAGAGCGCGGCCCTCAGCAGTATCTGGACTACCGATGAGCCGGTGCGGGCGTACCTGCGCCAGCATGGCAGGGAGGAGGCTTACCGGGAACTGAAGCCGGGTGAGGGGGCCTGCTATGACGGACTGATCGAGATCAATTTATCAGAGGTGGAGTGCATGATCGCTCTGCCCTACCATCCCAGCCGGGTGATGACTATCCGGGAGTTCAAGGAGAACCTGCCTCAGGTGCTGGCCCAGGTGGAAGCGGAAGGGCAGAAGATCAAGGGGGAGAAGGGCGAACCCTTCTCCCTGATGGATAAGATCCATGATAATGAGCTGGTGGTGGACCAGGCCCTGGTCAGCGGCTGCAGCGGCGGTATGTTTGAGAATATTGCGGCTATGGCCGATATCCTGGACGGCTATGCGGTGGAGGGAAGCGGCGTCAGCCTTGGCATAAACCCCTCCAGCGTGCCTGTGATGGCGGATCTGATGGCCCAGGGCATCGCGGGACGGCTGGCAGTCAGCGGAGCCACCCTGCGCCCTGCCATCTGCGGGCCCTGCTTCGGCGTGACGGACGTGCCGGCCAACAACCAGCTGTCCATCCGCCATGTGACCCGCAATTACCCGGGCAGGGACGGCTCCAAGCCGGGCCAGGGGCAGATGGCGGCTGTGGCGCTGATGGATGCCCGTTCCATTGCGGCCACCGTGCGCAACAAGGGAAGGCTGACCGCGGCAACAGAGCTGGAGGACGTGGAGTACAGGGAGTACACCTACCATTTTGATCCGTCTATCTACAAGGGACAGGTTTTTGATAATTTTGAAAAGGGCAATCCAGAAGAACCCCTGGTCATGGGACCAAACATTGGGGAGTGGCCCAGGATGTACCCCATGGAGCGCCACCTGCTGCTGAAGGTGGCCGGGGCCTATGAGGCTTCAGTGACCACAGACGAGCTGGTTCCCTCAGGGGAGGCCTCCTCCTACCGTTCCAATCCCGAGAAGCTGGCCCAATATACGCTGGTCAGCCGCGACCCGGGATATGTGGACCGGGCCAAGGCGGTGCGCGCTATGGAGCAGAAGCGCCGGGAAATGGGAGTGTGGGGAGAAAATTGTAAAATTCTGGAAGATATCTGCCGGGCTGCAGGCTGCGGCTCTGGGGATATTGGCCTGGGCACTGTAATCACCGGCCCTCAGATTGGCGACGGATCTTCCAGAGAGCAGGCGGCCAGCAACCAGAAGGTGCTGGGCGGACTGGCGAACCTGGCCAATGAGTACGCCACCAAGCGCTACCGATCCAATCTGATCAACTGGGGGGTTCTGCCCCTGGTGACAGCGGAGGACCTGGGAGAGATCCAGGCGGGCGATTGGCTGCTGATTAAAGATATCAGGGAAATTCTGGAAAATGGCGGCCAGGAGGTGGCAGTCCGCAGGATTCCGGGCGGTAAACCTCAGTTGATCCCTGAAGGGGCGTGCCAGGAGGCGGCGTGCCGGGAGGCGGACAGAGGTGCCGTGTACTCATGCAGCCTCGGCCAGCTGACGGAGGAGGAGCGGAAGATCCTGCTTGCGGGCTGTCTTATCAATTATTACGCAGGGAAGTGATTGTTTGGAGTTCAGGCAGTATGGCCGGTTTGCCGGGGCCATAGCCCGCAAGATCGAAAATTGAAAGGAAAATGAGAATGAGCATAGATGAAAATATTTTAATCGCGCAGGAAAAATTTGCGGAGCTGATCCGTTCGGAGTATGAGCGGATTGAGCGGATGAAGGCTGACCAGGAGATCACGGATTTTGACAAGCTGGAGAAAATTGTGGTGGGAATCCTGCCTGGAGACGGAATCGGCCCCATCATTATGAAGCAGGCCCTGCGGGTCTTAGAGAGCCTGATGGCGCCGGAGATCGCTTCCGGACGGATCGAAATCCGCACCATTGATGGTATGACCATTGAGAACCGGGCCGCAAAGCTGCAGAGCCTTCCGGAGGAAGTGTTTGAGGAAGTGAAGAAATGCAACGTGCTGTTAAAGGGTCCCATGGTGACGCCCCGGGCCTCTGATCCCTGGCCCAACCTGATCAGCGCCAACAGCCTGCTTCGCCGCGGTCTGGAGCTGTTCGCTGCGGTCCGCCCCATCCGCATCCGGGACAAGGGGATTGACTGGACCTTCTTCAGGGAGAACATTGAGGGAGAATACATCTGGGGCAACAAGGGAATCCAGGTGAACGGAGACTTGGCTGTGGATTTCAAGGTGCAGACTGCACCGGGCAGTGAGCGCATTGCCAGGGCCGCATTTGAATTTGCCAGGAAGAACGGCAAGAAGAATGTGACCATTGTCACCAAGGCCAACATTGTGAAGCTGGCGGACGGCAACTTTATCAAGGCTGTGCGCCAGGTGGGGGAGGAGTACCCGGAGATCGAGATCCAGGAGCGGCTGGTGGACGCCATGGCGGCCAAGATGCTGGACCCGGAGTTCAACAGAGGGATCGAAGTGATTGTGCTTCCCAACCTGTACGGAGATATTGTGACCGATGTGGCGGCGGAGCACCAGGGCGGCCTGGGCACAGCTTCCTCATCCAACCTCGGCAACAAATACGCCATGTTTGAGGCCATTCATGGCACAGCCCCCTTCCTCATCGACCACGGCAGAGGGGATTATGCCGATCCATGCAGCCTGATCCGGGCCGTGGGCATGATGATGGCCCATATCGGCTATGCGGACCGCAAGCAGGTACTGGAAGACGCTCTGGATATCTGCACCGTGACGGAACGCAGACTGGTGGTTACCACGGACAAGGACGGCGCCAGCGCGGAGCAGTTTACCGATTATCTGCTGGAGACTATTGACAAGCTGAGATAGTAAGGCTCATATGCCGGAACGGGGAGAAGGCCGCTCCCGGCGGAAAGGAGAAGGATATGAGAAAATTCAATACCGTGTTTATGCGCGGCGGCACCAGCAAGGGCTGCATGTTTCACAAGGAGGAGCTACCGGCGGACAGAGGCGAGTGGGATACTATTTTTTTGCAGGTAATGGGCGACCCTGATCCCAAGCAGATTGACGGCATGGGCGGCACGGTCTCCTCCAACAACAAGATCGTAATTGTGTGGAAGAGCCAGGAGCCGGATGTGGATGTGGAATATCTGGTGGGCCAGGTAATCGTGGGAAAAAGCCAGGTGGACTACAAGTCCAACTGCGGCAATATGACGGCAGCGGTGGGCCCCTACGCAGTGGAGGAGGGCATGGTGGAAGTGACACAGCCCATCACTACTGTGCGTATGTTAAACAGAAATACCGACAAGTACATCAACGTGACCGTGCCCATTGACCCGGCCACCGGAACCTTCGCCCAGGACGGCGGCTGCCGGATCGCAGGCGTGGACGGCACGGCGGCGGAGCTGAAGGTGAATTTCTTAAATCCAGCGGGGGCTAAAACAGGAAAGCTGCTGCCCACAGGCAATGTGCTGGATGTGCTGGACATTCCCGGCTTTGGGAAGCTGGAAGCCAGTATTCTGGATGTGTCCAACCCCATGGTTCTGGTGAGGGCGGAGGATATCGGCATGAAGGGAACCGAGCTGCCGGAGGAGATCAATTCCAACCAGGAGGTCAGTGACCTGCTGGAGAAGATCCGCGGAACCGCCTGCTGCATGATGGGTTTTGCGAAGGATCTGGAGGATGCCACTGCAAACAGCCCGGCTGTGCCAAAGGTGGGCTTCTTTACCGCACCGGTGTCCTACACGGATATCGCGGGCTGCCCGGTGAAGGCGGAGGACATGGACGTTTGCGCCCGCGTGATCTCCGTATTCAAATGCCACAAAGCCTGCCCCCTGACATCTGCCAGCGCCATCTCCGTGGCAGCCCAGCTGGAGGGCAGTGTGATTGAGAAGACTCTGGGAATGCCTGAAAGCGATAACGGATATGTGCGCATCGGACACCCCAGCGGCGTGATGACCATGTGCCCGGAGATTGTGAAGGAGGACGGAGAGATCCGCCTGCCCGGCGTGGCGGTGCAGCGCACGGCCAGAAGGATTATGGACGGGGCGGTTTATGTGAGAGAGTAATAAAAATGGTCTCCGGAACTACGCATAGTGCCGGAGACTTTTCCCTGGATAGGACTGATTTTTTACGTTGGTGTTTGTTGGCGGTTACTATACTTGCGGATGGTCCCCCGCGTCATTTCCTCGATCATTTTATTGTACACTTTATAGGCATTGGGAAGAAATTCTTTTAGGTAATTTAATTCGGCTTGGTTGCTGTGGGCCTCGAAAAAGTGGGCAAATGCTTCTTGTGTCACTTTGTCAGGACCTCCATCCCAATGGTCATCCGAGTGGGTGACGGAAAATCGCATACCGGCATCCTGAAGCTGGAATGTAAAATAGGAAAATATATCCTGTATACCCTGGGTCCATATCTGAGAGGGGGGAGCGTCAGGCTCAGCGTGTTCTAAGCTATGGTCTTGATGGCTTTTGCTCATATCGCTTTCTTCCGGAATAATATCTTCAGTAATATGTTTTGCCAATATTCCGAATTTCTGTTCCACAGCAAGACTGCTTTGACCAGGATTTGCCGCCGGCATTGAGGCGGTTCTGATTGGAGGGCCAGAAGGCGCGTCAAGGCCAGAGGGGGAGGGACCTGAACCGCAAGCAGGCATGCTAAAGCTGGATTTTGCGGCTGCCGTGCCCGAACCAAAAGTAGAAAAGCCTGGGCCGAACTTAGCGGCCGCCGGACCTGGAGTGAAAGCCTGAAAGCCTGGGCTGAACTTAGCGGCCGCCGTGCCCGGAGAGGAAGCCTGAAAGCCTGGGCCGAACTTAGCGGCCACCGGGCCTGGAGTGAAGGCCTGAAAGCCTGGGCCAGGCTTAGCGGCCGCCGTGCCTGGAGCGGAAGCCTGAAAGCCTGGGGTGAACTTAGGGGCCACCGGGCCTGGGGTGAAAGCCTGAAAGTCGGATGCCGGATGGGCTGTTTCAGTGCCGGTGGCTGGCTGTTCTGTGATATTGGGAGAGGCAGCAGCAGCGGCAGGTGAAGGATCTATGGACCATTTGAAATTTTCAACGGTTCTCAGTTCCCGCAGATATAGCAGCTGCTTTGGTATTGGGAAGCTGCAGACCTCTTGTATGTGCGTTATCATTTCTTCATGGCTTTTACCATTTACGAAGTGATCATAATACACTCTCCGAATGATTAAGGATTGGAGTAAAGGAGCGATATCTTCATCTTTTGGTGGATTGATTTTATCCGGCACAATAACATTATGATAATTATCGCGATATTGCTTGTAGTCAGTGCATAACGCATCATAGAATTCCTGGCTGAAAACACTGGCTGAGGATACAGTGCAATAAGCTGGGGAGTTAATGCAGTCTAACGCCTCCTTTTCTAAATCAGTTTTTACCAAGGAATCCATAGAGTGACCAAGCTCGTGGAAAAGGGCATAAGCGATTCCAAGTCTGTCGTTTGAAAATGTTCTTTCGTCTATACTAATTTGGTTCTTTACCGGATTATAACAGCTTTTCCTTTCAGTTGAAGGCAGAATGATAATACCTAGCAGTTTGGGGACATAAGTGTATAAAATGTATTTTTCCATGGGGGAGAGGGAAGCCAGCCGCTGTAGGACTCTATCCTGCGCGTCTGCACGTTTGTCCTCGGGAAGGCGTTCTTCTATTTTTTCCCAGACAACCTCATCATCTGGGAGCAGACTCATAAAATCAGGTAAGGCGGCTTCCTCTTCGGATGGATCATAAGTAAAGTCTACATTTAATTCTTCGTCCGCCATTGTCAATTGTTCAAACTGCTCTTCAATCTGCTCCGGGGTAGGTGAAGCAAACTGAATAGGCATACTTGAACATTCCGTATAGAATTGAAGGCGGGATTGGTTTGACATTGCAGGTACAGTGGTTGGGGATGGCTGTTTCCTGCTTGTTGGCTGGTTATATCGTGGATTTTTTTCAAAGGACACCATGGTTTTCCTCCCTCGTATATAAAGATCGATATTGTCAGTAAGTTCCCCTTAATCACAATTTTACCATGACAGCTGTCCTGTGTATAGCTGTAGATAAATACGTGAATTCTGGTTTCAATTCTTTCTTTCAGTCCGTAAATTTCTTAAAAACCCCTATATTTTAATGCAGGCATTTTATAAAATCCTGTATCTCCGGCCGTTCCGCCACGCCCTGGGGACAGAGCAGCCAGGAGTTGCGGATCAGCGGTGTCCCGTCCTTGTGGTGCAGCGGATAGATATACTGGGGATAGTCGGCCATATAATCTCTGATAAAGAAGATGCTGTACCCCAGCCCTTTTAAGATCATTTCCCGGCAGATCTCCCCGTGCTTTACCACCAGGCCGGAGGGGAAGGGCGTCAGGTAGTGCTCGGCCCACCAGCTCTCGATCAGCTTCTGGGTGTAGATATCCTTGAAGTAGGATAGGTACGGATAGGTGGAAAGCCGCTCCATGTCCAGGGGTTCTGCGCTGGCGATGTAGGCCTGCTCCGCGGAAAACAGGTATTTTTTCCCGCCGTAGGGGATGTCCCCGTTGACCAGGGCCAGGTCCAGTTCTCCCCGCTCCAGCATTTTGCAGAGCTGGCTGCTCAGGCTGGTGACAATCTCAAACTGAATGCCCGGCTGTATCCCGCGGTACTGGGAGAGCAGGGACGGCAGGTAAAAACGGGTCATGGAGTTGGTGGACCCAATGCGCAGCGTTCCCCTGGGCTGTTCCTTCAGCTCCGACAGATGCCGGCTGATCTCATTCATGATGGTAAGGATCTGGGCCGCCTTCACCGCCAGATATTCCCCTTCGGGCGTAAAGGTGACGCCCCGCTTGCCCCGGACGGCGATGAGCACCCCCAGTTCCTCCTCCATGGCCTTCAGGCTTTTGGTCAGGGTGGGCTGGGAGATGTAGAGCTGGTCGGAGGCCCGGGTGATGTTCCTGCATTCATAAAGGGCCTGGATAATAGCCCAGTCACTGGTTTTCATTGATTTTCGCCTTTCTTATCATTCTATTTTGGAATAGATAAACATACTATAATGCCATTTTACAATGAAATATACCTGTTGTAAACTGAAATCATCAAGTAACAAGTGATCAGTCACAACAAGGAGGAACGGTATGAGTATTAAGGTGGGAGTTATTAAGGGAAATGGAATCGGTCCTGAGATCACAGAGGCGGCCCTGCATGTGCTGGAGGCCACCGGCATTGCGTTCCAGTGGGTGCCTGTGGCTATCGGGGACGAGGGGGTGGAACAGTATAACCATCCGCTGCCCCAGGAATCCGTGAGACAGCTGCGGGAGCTGAAGCTGGCCATCAAGGCGCCGCTGCTGGTGGATAAGTTTAAGGGCAGGCTGTACTGTGAGCATGAGGACGGCAGCGTGGGCATTTACCCATCCTTAAACAACGCCATCCGCAGGGAGCTGGGGTTATATGTTTGTCCGCGGCCTATCCACGGGGTACACGGCATTTCCGGGGCTTATGAGAACCTGGATGTGCACATTATGCGGGAGATCACGGAGGATGTATACAGCGGGATTGAGCATATGATCGGGGATTATGCGGCAGAATGCATCAAATTGACCACCAGAAAGGCAGCCGTGCGAGTGGCGGAGTACGCCTTTGACTATGCCAGGAAAAACGGCAGGAAGAAGGTGAGCTGTGTCCACAAGGCCAATGCAGTGAGCATGGCGGACGGCCTGTTCCTGTCCTGCTTCCGGGAAGTGGCTGCGGCTAACCCGGATGTACCCTCCGATGATTTCATGGTGGATGCCACCGCCTACTACCTGGCCAAATGCCCGGAGAAATTCGATGTGATTGTGGCCTCCAACCAGTACGGAGACATCCTGTCCGATCTGGCTGCCGGACTGGCGGGCAGCCTGGGCCTGGCGCCTGGCGCCAATGTGGGGGACAATGGCCTGATTGTGGTGGAGGCCTCCCACGGAGCTGCTCCCGACATTGCTGGGAAGCAGACGGCCAACCCCATTGCTCTGATACTTTCCGGCGCCCTGCTGCTGCGCCACATAGGCAGAAACGACCAGGCCCTGCGTGTGGAGCAGGCAGTGCGGGAAATGCTGACCCGGAAGACGGCTCTGACCCCGGACCTGGGAGGCAGCGACTCCACCATGGATGTGGCACGGGCTATTGTGAAACAGATGGAGAAAAATGATTAAAGGAGGAGAGAAGGATGGAAGCAGGAGTATTAAAAAAGGAACATCTGGAGCTGTTGGCATACCGCCTGATGAAGACCGGGGGACTGCGGGATGAGGATGCCCGCACCGTGGCCCGGGATCTGGTGGCGGCGGATATGAGGGGCCTGTACAGCCATGGAGTGTCCAGAATTCCTATGTATCTGAAGCGGCTGGACTGCAAATGTGTGACTCCCCAGCCGGAGATCCGGGTGGAGAAGGTGGGAACTGCGGCGTTAAAGGTGGACGGTGACAACGGCATGGGCTTCCTGGTGGCACACCGGGCGGTGGATGCGTGCATGGAGCTGGCTGAGCAGACGGGAATTGCCATGGCGGGCTGTGTCCACAGTACCCATTTCGGCATGTCCGCCCTGTATGTGAAGCAGGCCCTGGCTAAGGGATATGTGTGCATGGTCTATACTAACTCCAGCCCGGCGCTGCCCGTGTGCGGTGGACGGACCACATTTCTGGGAGCAGCCCCTTTTGCGGCGGGGATGCCCGGAGGCTATGAGAGTCCGGATTATGTGCTGGATATGGCCATGACCAAGACGGCCAGAGGCAAGATCCGGGTGGCCATGATCAACGGGGAGCCCATTGCAGAGGGGCTGGCCCTGGATCAGGACGGGTATCCGACCACAGACGCGAAGAAGGCGTTTGAGGGCGTCTGCCTGCCCTTCGGCGGTCCCAAAGGGGCAGCCCTGGCCATGCTGATGGACATGATGGCCGGTATGTATACCGGCAGCAATTACGCCGGGGATGTGAGCAGCCTGTATTATAAGTTTGAGGAGCCGCAGAATCTGGGACATATGATCTTTGTTATGAGGAACGACCTGTTCATGAGCACCGATGAGTATAAGAAGCGGATGGATGTCTATTACAGGCGTTTAAAGGCTCTTCCCAGGGCAGCCGGCTGCGATGAGATCCTGATGCCCGGGGAGCCGGAGGACCGCAGAACGAAGGACGCTCTTAAGAACGGCATCCGGCTGACCGGGAAGATCTTGGACAGCCTGTACCTGGAATGTGGCCGACGCGGCGTGAGCTGCCCGGAGGTATTCGGGGAAGGGGAGCGCCAGGTGGCTGAGGACAGCGGGGCAGTGGTGTTCGGGGAGTGACGGCGGCATGGGGCGTTGCTGTTCAGTGAATAGGCATTGTGCAAACAGGGAAGAAAGGGGAAAATGATATGAAACTATCCTATCCAATCGCAGCGCCGGACAGCCGGGCCCAGGTCCAGGCTTTCTGCGGCTTGTACGAGCCGGCTTTCCCATGGCTTCGGGAACACGGTTATACAGGGGTGGAACTGCTGGTGCGCGATCCGGCGGCCCTCTCCGTGGAGCTTCTTGACCGTCTCCTGGCGGAAAACGGCCTGAGGATCAGCGCGGTGGGAACCAGCCCCATGCAGGTGGAGGATCACCTGTTCCTGATCCACCCTGAGGAGGAGAACAGGAGAGAGGCCATGAGACGCTGCCGGGATCTGGTCCAGCTGGCCTCCTATTATAAGGCGCCTGCCCTGGTGGGCAAGTACAGGGGTCAGCTCTGTGACCGGCCCGGCTGTGGCACTGGGGATATGGATCAGAAGTTCCGGGAAATATGTGAATATGGGAGAAACTGGAATACAACCATCCTGTTGGAACCGCAGAATTCCACCAATATCAATAACCTGAATACCATCGGCGAGACTGTGGCATGGCTGGAACGGATGGGGCAGCCCAACCTGGGAATCCTGGCGGACATTTACCACATGGGGGTCACAGAGGCGTCCATTGAGGACAGCCTGCGGATGGCCGCCGGACGGATTGGCCTGATTCACATGGCGGACAGCGGCCGCATGGTCCCGGGGCTGGGAGAACTGCCCATTAAAAGTGTGCTGAAAACCCTGGAGGAGACCGCGTACCATGGTTTTATCTCCATGGAGATACGCCAGTGGCCCGACAGCTTTAAGGCTTCGGCCCTGTCGGCCCTGACGATGGATTATCTGGCGCGCTTTAACTGATATTAAGTGACTACGGAAATGGAGGCAGACACATGGAGAAACAAGTTGCACTGGTTAGCGTCACCTTAAACGCAGTAAACCCCATGACAGAGTATTTGAGCAAGGCAGATCCGCAGCTGCATCTGGTCAATTATCTGGACAGCTATTTACTGGAAAAAGTTGGAAATGAAGGCGGGATCAACGATGCGTCTGTAAAGCGGATGTTTGATATGCTGTCCACAGCATGTTCGGACGGAGCGGACGGCGTGATTCTCACCTGCACGATTTTCTCCCCCTATGTGGAGTATTTTTCCGGTCTGCTGTCCAGACCGGTGGTGTGCCCGGACGGAGCCATGCTGGAGGAGGCCGCGGCCTGTGACGGCCGGACCGCCATCATCTGTACCTTCCACGGCACGGCGGATATCACCAGAAATATGTACTATGGATACCGCAGAAAACTGGGCAGGCCTGAGGAAGTGGACCTGTATGTGGTGGACCAGGCATACGAGGCGGGCAGGCGCCGGGATTTCGCGGCACATGACCGTCTGATCAGGGAAAAGGCCCTGGAGCTGGACGGAGAGTACGACCAGATTGTGCTGGCCCAGATATCTATGGCGGGGGCTGCGGACGGACTGCAGATGAAGCGGGCCCGCATATTCACCAGCCCTGAGAGCGCGTACCAGACGCTGGTGAAGGCGATAAGGGAGAGGGAGGAAATGTCTCGATGAACCGACTGATATTGGGTTGTGTGGCCGATGATTTTACCGGGGCCTCAGACGCTGCCTCATTCATAGTCCGAGGCGGATTAAGGACTGTCCTGTTTAACGGAATCCCTGGTCCTGAGTGGAAGATCGGGGAGATCCCTCATCGCTGCGTTCAGGGGAGTGGCGAGAAAAGTTCCCATCACTGCGTTCTGGGGAGCGGCGAAGGGGTCCAGGCAGTGGTGATCGCCTTAAAGACCAGAACCCTGCCGCGGGCAGAGGCAGTGGCGGAGAGCCTGGCGGCCTTTTGGTGGCTGCGCAAAGCCGGTGCGGAGCATCTGTATTTTAAATACTGCTCTACCTTTGACTCTACAAAGGAAGGAAATATCGGCCCGGTAACGGACGCGGTGCTGGAAGGTCTGGGGATACCCTATACCCTGTTATGCCCGTCCCTTCCTGTCAATGGCCGGACGGTGAAGGGCGGTGTCCTGTATGTTAACGGGGTGCCCCTCCACGAAAGCCATATGAAGGACCATCCCCTGACACCTATGTGGGCCGGCAGGGTATGTGATCTGATGGATGAACAGGGAAGCTATAAATGTCTGGAATTCGGGCCGGGACGGGAACAGGCGGAGAAGGCCAGGGCAGAGCTGCGGCAGGCTGCGGGGGAGAAGGGGCATGTATATGGGGTGCCGGATTACTATGAAGATGGCCATGGATCAGCCATCGCAGAAGTCTTCTGCGGCCTGCCGTTTCTCACCGGAGGTTCCGGGCTGGCGGGAGAGCTGGCGAGGTGCTATGCGCGGGAGTTGGCGGCCGGGGAAGGAGGAGAGGCCGCCGGCGCCAAAGATACTGTTGGCCTCGGAAATGCTGCCGGTGCGGGGAGTACCCCCCACACCGTGACCGCCCCCAGCGGGATCACCCCCAGCGGGATCGCTCCCAGCGGGACCGCCCTCAGCGCGTCTCCATCAGAGCGCCATTCCGAAGTTGTCCCCGCACCCGCCAAAACCCTCCTTCTCGGAGGCAGCTGTTCCGCCATGACCTTAAAACAGATTGAGGCGTACCGCGGCAGCGGCGCGCCCTGCATCCGTGTGGCCCCCCAGGAGCTCATGGAGGGGCGTCTGAACGCCGGGATGCTGTGGAGTCAGCTCAGGGAGCTTGAAAGTCCCCCGCTTGTATACAGCTCTGCCTCCCCGGATGAGCTTAAAAAGAGCCGGGAATACGGGCGCGAGAAGGTGGCTGCGGCCATTGAAGATCTGCTGTCGTCCCTGGCGCGCCTGTCGGTGGAGTCAGGCTATACCAGGATTGTCTCCGCCGGAGGGGAGACCTCTGGCGCTGTGACCCGGGCCTTGGGGTATCACGGTTTTCTCATTGGGCGGAGCGTGGCCCCCGGCGTGCCGGTGATGACGCCGCTGGAGGACCGCCGCATCCGCCTGGTCCTGAAATCGGGGAATTTTGGCCATGAGGACTTTTTTACCCGCGCGATTGAGATGATGGAGGAGGAATATGATGGATGAGCAGAAACAGGCAGTGATCCTGGCAGGCCGGACAGTGATTGCAAAGCAGCTGACCTGGGGAACCTCAGGCAATATCAGCCTGAGGGAGAAGGATCGGGTATGGATCACAGCCAGCGGCACCGTGCTGGGAGATCTGAAGGAGGAAGATATCCTGGTGCTGGACCTGGAAGGAAACGTGCTGGAAGGCTCCAAAAAGCCGTCCAAGGAGACGGGCATGCACTTAAAGGTCTACGGCCGCAGGCCCGATGTGGGCGGTATCGTCCACTGTTCACCCTTCTACGGCACACTGTGCGCCTGCAGCGGCATCCCGCTCCAAACAAATCTCTTTATCGAGTCTATGTACTATGACCGCGGGATAAATAGCATCCCTTACTGCCATGCGGGCAGCAGGGAGCTGGCCGCCGCTGTGGAGGAGGCAGCCGCCGGCTGTAATGTGATTCTCATGGAGAACCACGGCCTGCTGACATTTGACAAGAACCTGGGGGAGGCGCTGCTGGCCATGGAGATCACTGAACAGGTCTGCCGGATGAACGTTATGGCGGCAGGCGGCGGATTTACCCTGAGAGAGGTGGACGAGGGGACGGTAAATGAATTTTTAAAGGGAGGCTATTACAAACCCGTTAAGATATAGGCAGGATAATATAAACATTATGTGAAACAATGTATTTTACCTATAGGGCCAGGTCTATTAAAATAGTATTAACAGAGCATCAGCAGGAAATGGAGGTGAAGGGGGGATTTCGCTGATGTACTATTTGTAAATAATAAGGGGGAACAAAAACGATGGAAGAAACGAAAAAAGAGGGATTAAAGCTGAATGGCGCACCGTGGTATATTGCACTTGGGTGCATACTGATCATCCTGGCGGCGGCCTACACCGGGGTTCTGGGAACAGACATGGCCAGCGTTCTGGCGCTCTGTGTGGCAATCGCCGTGATCTTCAACGAGATCGGCGAACGCCTGCCCATTTGGAACAGCTACATAGGCGGCGGCCTTTTGGCAGTGTTTTTCGGAACAGCCGTGCTGGTCCAGTTTAATTTGATACCCGGGAAATATGTGGATGGAATCAATCTGTTTATCAGCGGCGATACGGGATTTCTCACATTTTTTATCATTTTCCTGATCGCAGGCTCCATCCTTTCGCTGGAGCGCGACATTCTGCTTAAATCCTTTGCAGGCTATATTCCGGCGATCCTGGGAGGCCTTGCCTGCGCCATGCTCTTCGGCGTGGTGACGGGCATGGTGTTCGGAATCAGCCCTACTGACGTCGTGATCAAGTACGTCCTTCCCATCATGGGCGGAGGCAACGGCGCGGGCGCGGTTCCGCTGTCCCAGATCTATGAGGAGGTGACCGGGGATGCGGCGGCCAATTACTATGCATTTGCCATTATCATCCTGACCATTGCCAATATCATCTGTATCCTGGCAGGGGCCCTGTTAAACAAGCTGGGCAACACTAAGCCAGAGTGGACCGGAGATAAGAAAAACCTGCTGCGCAACAGTGCAAACCTAGCCAGAGACGACAAGAAGGTACAGACCGGCGTAAAGGACATGGCAGGGGCAATGATGGTTGCCCTGACCTGCTACGCAGTGGGCCGCCTGTTCTCCAAGATCATCCTTCCCACCATATTTGGCGCAAGCATCCACCAGTTTGCCTACATGATTATATTCGTTGTGATCCTGGCCGCCACGGGCATTATTCCGGCCAATATCTGCGCCGGAGCAAAACGCCTCCAGTCCTTTATGACAGGGGCCTGCTCCATCATCATCATGGTGGGCATGGGCTGTGATTTTGATCTGATGGAGCTGGTATCTGCGTGCACGCCATCCAACATTATCATCGCTCTGATGATCGTTGTGGGCGCCATTATAGGGTCTGCGGCTGTAGGCTACCTGGTAGGCTTTTATCCCATCGATTCCGCTGTCACGGCAGGCCTGTGCATGGCTAACCGCGGCGGCAACGGGGATATCGCAGTTCTGGGAGCTGCGGACAGAATGGAACTGATCGCTTACGCACAGCTTTCCTCCCGTCTGGGCGGCGGCATTGTGCTGATTGTGGCAAGCTTCATGTTCTCATTCATGCTGTAATATAGGGTCTCTAAAGACATCAATGCGGGCGTTTGTCCCGCCTTGGTGTTTTTGCACTTACATAAAAGGAGAAGTCATATGAGCAGCTGCTATACAAGTACAAGATGGATGAAATACGGCGGGATGGCGGCAGGCGCAGCGGCTATGACAGCCTACTGTATTCTGGGAAATGAGCCGGTGCCGGTGGTGCGGATCATGTACGGAATTCTGATGCTGGCCCTGATCAGCCTTCTGGGGCTGGGGGCTGCCCAGTATTATTCCATATACCGGATGAATCAGGCGCTGGCTCTGCTGAACCGGGACTTAAAGCCGGAGGAATTCCTGGCAGCCTTCACGCCTGTGGCGGCCCGGTGTAAAAAAGGGACGATCCAGGAGATTATGGCCTGGGTCTATGTGAGCAGCGGACAGCTGGCGGCTGGGAGAAGCAGCCAGGCCATGGATACGCTGAAAGCCCTGAAACCGGAGGAGCTTAAGAACCGCAGGTATGCGGCTCACGGCCTGGTGTTCAACCAGATGTTCCAGTGCCTGCACCAGGAGAAGGACGCAGAGGGGGAAGAACAGATTCTAATGAAGATCAGGGACCTGTCCGTGCAGATGGAAGGCAGGCAGCCGGCCCTGGCCGCACATTTAAAGAACAATGCCAGGCTCTTTGAAGAGTATGTAAACCTGGATGCAGGGCGGGAGGTGGACTGCCTGTATCTGGAGGAGGAGATCAGGCTCAGCGCCAATGCGCTTCACAGGAACCAGGTGCACATGGTCCTGGCCGATGCCTACGGGAGAGCGGGAAATGCAGAACAGGAACAGAGCCACCTTCGGGCAGCGGCGGAGGAGGGCTCTCAGACAGATCTTGCCCGGCAGGCCAGAGCACGCCTTGCGGCAGGTTAGGAGGAGAATAATGGATTTTCGCGAGCTGATCTATGTGACGGTAGTGGCAGACTGCAAGAGCGTTACTGCTGCGGCCAAGAAACTGTATATCTCTCAGCCCTCATTAAGCCAGATTATCCAGCGGGTGGAGAATGAGCTGGGCGTCAAGCTGTTTGACCGGGCGGCTTACCCCATCACCCTGACCTATGCAGGGGAGAAGTACGTGGAGACGGCCAGAAAGATACTGATGATGAACGACAACCTGCGCCGGGAACTGACTGATATAGGAAACGGGGTGCGGGGCAAGATTTCCCTGGGAATCCCGGTGGAGCGGGCGGGTTACATGCTGCCGCCCGTGCTTCAGGAATTTAAGAAGGTGTATCCGGGTGTGGAGGTGAGGACCCAGGAGGCCAAGTCGGATATCCTGTTAGAAAGCCTGAAAAAGGGGGAGACCAACTTTGTGATCCTTCCCAAGGACCAGCGGGATCTGGACTCAGAGATGGAGGTGGAACTGATTTACAAGGAAGAACTGCTCTTTGTGGCCGGACCGGATGTTATCGGGCCGGAGTACCTGACTGCGGACGGGGCGATTGATCTGGTAAAAGCGGTGAAGCTGCCTTTTATCGTCCTGAATAAGGGCCACGCCATCAGAAAGGCCGTGGACAGCCTGATGAAGGCCGCCCACGTGGCCCCCAACATCATCATGGAGACTTCCAGCAACATCAACGCCGTCCAGCTGGCCAGCTCCGGCTACGGTGTCACCATTGTGCCGGAGCGGGGCGTGAAGATCTTCGGCGGTACCAGGGCATTTAACTGCTTTCCGCTGGCAGGAGAACCCTACACCTGGGACGTGAACGTGATCTATCTGAAGGAGGCATATCTGGATGGGGCGGAGCGGTATTTGATTGAGGTGATGAAGAAGATATTCGGCCGTTCTACTGCAGAAATATCTCCGTAATATAAGCGATCTCACTGGCCGGTATCTTGATGCCGAATATATTCTCCGCATACTCCAGTTTGTGCTCTACTGTGTACATGAGCTCATGGTGCTCGTTGGTAAAGGCGCTCAGGCGGGAGTAGTTCCAGGTCTCCCCGCGGATGGCCCGCTCCAGCATGTTGCAGCAGTGGCACAGGTATTTGGCGGCGACCTCGTTGGAGTAGGGCAGCTGGAGGTCCAACAGTGTGGCCTTCAGGCATTTCTCAAGCACATTGACCGCCTTGGTGGTATCTAAGAACACAGTGGTCTTGGAGATCACCTTGTCCACCAGATTCTCTATGAATATCTCCTGGGAGCCCAGATTCTCGGAGCGGGTGCTGTGGGTCTGGCTGGCGGAGGACAGCAGGGAGAAGTCGGAGCGGTTGGCCAGGATCTGGCGGATGGTCTCCAGCAGCAGCGGCAGGGTCACAGGATACAGGATGCTGGTGTCAATCCCGGTCTCCCTGGTGATGTACTCATTGATGGTTGTAAACGGCTCCATGTCCGTAAGGATCAGGATGCCGGACCCCCGGTTGATCTGCCTGGCCTTCTCCACAGCCAGATCCAGGCAGGCCTTCAGGCTCGTGGACGCTGAAAAATTAATATAGTCAATAATGTAATCATCATGTATCGTCTTAAGCGCATATCCCACCATATCGGAAGCAATGGTCTCCCCATGGCAGATCACCAGAAGCCCCAGATTCACAGCTGTAGTCCAATTGGAAAAAATTGCAAAATACGATGCCAGGTAGTCGATCTCCCTGTTGGAAAAATAGCAGGAGTAGATCTGGGACAAATTCTCCATAATGTCCACCGCCATTTCATATTCCTCAGGAAAACTGTCCCTGGAGGCGGCAGGAGCCTCCCCGGGGGCAGGGGGCGTGTGTATATCGTCCCGCTTTAAAAAGTTGGTCAGATGCAGCAGGATACCGTACAGCAGCTGGATATGCTTCCTGCTCTCCTCATATTTCCCCCGCTTCTGGAGCTGGGCTATGACAATCTGGAACACAATGGGGTAGATGCTCCGCTTCAGCGCGTGAAGCTCCGTGCCCTTTAAGTTGGACAGCCCGGAAATGCTGGCAACCACGGTCTGGTAAATGTTGTCAATGGATTCAATATCCATGCCCAGGCGTCCGCCCAGGATCTTCTGGGTTCCGGCCGCGGCCACGGAAGGGGCGGACTTAAAGGACTCCAGATATTTGGAGCCGCCGTTCTGGTCCAACTCAATATATTGGTCCGGGGCTTCCTCCAGGATGCAGCGCACGGTCTCCAGCTTGGCGCCAGGATCTTCATTGTAGGACAGCAGGTCCTGGGACAGGTTGTACAGATGCACATACACCGTCTTATAACGGTTGTCCAGGCTGTCCAGGTAGGCGCGGGAGCAGGCAGCCTTCACCTCATTGGTCAGCTGGGTGATGTTCTTGCTGTAGTTCATGGCCCCCAGGCAGCAGATCACGTCTTTGGAGATCTTCAGCGGCAGGCGGATGGTTCTGGCCTCGTCCGAGAAGAGCTGGATAATCAGCTCGATTTTTTCATAGATACCCCGGGCTTCCAGATCCGGAATGTGGATGGACACCGGCAGGCTCTCTGCCAGCACACGGATCGAGCTGTCGTCGCTGCTGCAGGTGGTGGAGGCAATGATCATGCACTGGATCTGGCGCGGAGCCGTGTCACCCAGGCGGTTGTAGGCCCCCTTGGAAATGACGGAGGCGATCAGATCCAGGGAGGCAGGCGGCAGATATTCCACCTCATCGAAAAAGAGGATGCCGCCCTTGGCGGAGTCTAAAAATCCCCGCCGGGACTTGTTGGATACCACGTCCCTGGCCAGGCCCAGCAGCTGCTGTGAGAACAGCTTGGGATTGTCGGAGAAATTGTGGCAGGCCACTGATATAAAAGGAATGGAACCGTCCGAGAGGGCGGTGCTTTTTTTGTACAGGTACATGCAATAAGCAAACTTGTTCTTACCCACGCCGATGGAACCGTGGAGCAGGGTGTGGAGGCCAAAGGGCGGATAGGTAACTGAGGCTTTTGCCAGTACGATGGCGTCCTTTAAGCTGGTGTCGGCCCCAATCAGCTGGTCTAAAGAGCTGGAGAAGTCCTCGTCCGCCGTCTCATCCATTGTCCGGATCAGGTTGGAGAGAACCTCCCCCTTTGCCACGGTCTGGGGGATGAAGAAGCCGGGATGGTATTCAGACACCAGCTTGCGGTCCAGGAACAGGGTGGGCTTACCCTGGAATTTGATCAGCAATCCTTCCCGCCACAGGTCATTTAAGGCCCTGGACACATTGGCCCTGTCCATTTTCAGGTCAATGGCCAGGGTGTAGGCATCGATCCCCTTCCCGTCGGTGTCCCCGCTCTCCATAATCTGCCGCGTCTGTTCACGGACCAGATTCAGTATATTGGCGTTCTGTGCCATAAGCATTTCCCCTTCTTTATAAAAATTTAATAAATGCGTGTGTTCTTCTGAGCAAATTTTAACACAGATTCTATATATTGGCAATAAATGTGTAAAAATGTGTGTAAATAATTTGCCAAATTAGTACACACATTACACGGACCTTCCCGCGTTTTTGAAAATACTTACATTTATTGTGCAAAATGTGCCCACACGAATGAAAAATGTGTGGGTATTCTGTTAAATTTTACAAAACAAACAAGATACAGTATGATGAGGGCATGAAAAATTTGCAAGGAGGTAATATGAGCAGAATACTTCTTTTGAGCCATGGGGAGCTGGCTAAAGAGATCTGGGCTACATCCAAGCTGGTGCTTGGGGAAGTGTCCGGGGTTGAATATCTCACGCTTCCGTCGGGCATGGACCTGACCAGGTATGAGCAGGATATCCGCCGCAAGGTAGAGGAAGCGGAGGGCGGACTTCTGATTCTCACGGACATTTTCGGAGGGACACCGTTTATCACGGCTTCCCGGGTGTTCGCGTCCATGGAGGACAAGGATCAGGTGGAGGTAGTGACCGGAATGAATCTTGCCATGGTTCTTCAGGTATTTAACTTTGTGGGGAGTATGTCGGTAAAGGAGCTGAAGAGTATTGCGGTGTCGGCCGGCATAGAGGGAATTGTGGATCTGAAGGAACGGGTATGAGAACAGTGTTTAGAGAGGAAGGTAGCAGAAATGAGTGTTAAAATGATTCGAATCGACGACCGTCTGATCCACGGACAGATCGTTGCAGCCTGGGCCAAATGCCTGTCCATCAAACGGATCTGGATTGTGGACGATGCTGTGGCAAAGGATGTATTTATCACCAATGTGATGAAGATGGTGTCCCCGCCGGACACGGAGCTGGTGATCACCGGCACCGATGAGCTGGAGAAGCTGGTTCCGGAGTTTGACAGCGCAGACAAAAATACATTGATTCTGGTGAAATATCCCAAGGTGGCCAAGCTGCTGTATGAGGCGGGCGTGGGGCTGCGGGAGCTGAACGTGGGCGGAATGGGGGCGAATGCCGATAGGAAGAAGCTGTTTAAGAATATCTCCGCCAGCGAGGAAGAGCGGGCCACATTGAAGGAGATGCGCGACATGGGGGTCAAGGTGTATTTCCAGGTAACACCCAATGAGAAGCAGACACTGTTTGAGGGATAATTCAGTAAAGGGGGAAACAATATGTTAATTCAATCGCTATTGGTAGCTTTCTGGGCATGGTTTAACGGCATGGTAGTATCAGAGTATCTGGTATGGATCGTTCGCGGCGCTCCGCTTGTCAGCGGAACCATCACCGGTATTCTCATGGGAGACTGGCAGGCTGGAGCCATGATCGGCGCAACCATCCAGCTGCTGTACATGGGCCAGGTGACGGTGGGCGGCATCTCGTCCTACGATAAATCATATGCGGGCGTTATCGCCACGGCAGTTACCATCGCCTCACACCAGACACCGGAGATCGGTATCACCCTGGCAGTAGCCCTGGGAACACTGGGACTGATCGCCAGCAACATTTCCATGACCGCCTGTGTGGCATTCGTCCATATGGCCGATAAGTATGTGGAGGAGGGCAGGACCAATAAAATCTGGATCTACAACTGGCTCCTTCCCAACCTGCTGTGCGTGCTGCTCTGGGGCGTTCCCGCATTCCTGGCCGTATACTTCGGCGCGGCTTACCTGGAGACATTTATGAACCAGATTCCCGCATTCGTGTCCCGGGCGCTGACCACTGTGGGCATGATCCTTCCGGCGCTGGGAATCGCCATGATGTTCAAGACCGTGTTCAGTCCCAAATTCGCGCCCTTTATCGTAGTGGGATACCTCTGCGTGGCGTACCTTCACATGGACATCATCGCCTGCGCTCTGCTGGGCGGAGCCTGCGCGGTTCTCTACTGGACCCTGAACCTGGATAAATTGGCAGAAGGAGGAAATTAACAATGGGTGAAAATGCAGTTGCAACAAGCGAAAATAATGATAGAAAACTGAGAAAATCGGATCTGCTCCGCTGCTTTTTGATCTGGGAGACCACGTCCGAGTCCTGCTTAAGCTATGAACGTCTGATGTCCCTGGGCTTCTGTCATGCCATGACGCCCATAATCAACCGTTTATACAAGACAAAAGAGGAGCGGGCCGCGGCGTTAAAACGCCACATGGTATTTTTTAACACAGAGAACAACTGGGGCGCATTTATCCCTGGCATCGTCTGCTCCATGGAGGAGGAGAAGGCGGGCGGCGGCGCCATCAGCGAGGAGATGATCAACAGCGTTAAAATCGGCCTCATGGGCCCTCTGGCAGGGATCGGCGATACCATCACCCAGGGTCTGCTAAAGACCGTGCTGCTGGCTATCTTCGTGGATATGACCCTGAAGGGGAATATTGTGGCGCCGTTTATCTACGCCATATTATTAGGTACATACATTGCGGCCATGGGATATTTTACCTTCTTCTCAGGCTACCGCCTGGGCCAGAACGTGTTGGGCAAGATCACAGACCAGTCCATCATGAAGAAGATCACCAACAGCCTCTCAATCCTGGGCCTGATTATCGCCGGCGCCATGATGGTGAACAATGTGTCCATCACAACGCCCCTGGCCATCAACTACGGCCAGACCTCAGTTGTGATCCAGGAACTGTTGGACTCCATCCTTCCCGGTATGCTGAGCGTGATATTTGTTATGCTGTGCTTTGGCCTGATGAGGAAAAATGTCAGTGTGTTTAGGATTATGATGATCCTGTTTGGAGTGGCAGTAGTAGGAGCATTTTTCGGGATTCTATAAAACCGGAACAGGCGCAGGCGGCGCGTCGGCGCGGTGCGCCTGTACTATATGAAAAGAGGAGATAAGATTATGAGAAGAACCTGGCTTTCAGATGTAATCGGAACAGAAAAAGCGGCCTTCGGCCTGGTGCATTTGCTGGCCCTGCCCGGCGATCCGCTGTATGACCCGGAGGGCGGGCTGGAGAAGGTATACGAGGCAGCGCTGGCCGATGTGCAGGCCCTGCAGGAGGGCGGAATCGACGCCCTGCATTTCTCCAATGAGTTCAGCTTCCCCTACCAGCAGAACCCACCCAAAGAGATTATGACCACCATGGCCTACATCATCGGCCGCCTGAAACCGTACATAGACATCCCCTACGGCGCAAATGTGATCAGCAACCCCAGTGACAGCGTGGCACTCTGCGCAAGCGTTGGGGCGAAGTTCACCAGAGGAACATTTTCAGGCGTGTACTCCGGCAACCTGGGGCTGTACGATACGGCCATCGGCGACTATGTGCGTCTGCGCCACAACCTGCACGCAGACAACGTTAAAATGATCCATTATGTGCTGCCGGAGTCCAGCGCGGACATTGGCGGCCGCGATCCCCTTGCCTCCGCTACAGCGGCCAAGTTCATGAATATGCCCGATGGATTTGCACTGCCCGGAGCCACAGCGGGGAAATCCGCTGACATTTCCCTGCTTCACCAGCTGAGGGAGGCCATGCCCGACATGGTTTTGGTGGCTTCCACAGGCGTGAAATATGAGACGGTTGAGGATATTTACTCCATCTGTGACGCAGCATTCATTGCCACCAGCCTGAAAAAAGACGGCGTATTTGAGAACCCCATGGATCAGGACCGGGTAAAACGGTTCATGGATAAGCTGAAGGAATTCAGAAGCAGCCTGTAAAAGAGGTGTTTATGGTAAAAGCTGTATTATTTGACTGTGACGGCGTGCTGCTGGACAGCGAGAGCATCTACCTCTCCTGCGTTTCCCAATATCTGGAAACGCTGGGGAGGACGGCCTCTATTGACCAGCTGGCATATCTGGTGGGGTCGGACATCCGCATGATAACAGAGCGGATGAAACAGGATTTTGACCTGGAAGATTATGATACGGAGGAGCTGATTCTGGGGCAGAGGACGCTGTTTAACAAGCGGTTCTATGAGGAGAAGCTGACTCCCATGGACGGCCTTAGGGACTTTCTGAAGAGCCTGAAGGCGGAGGGGATCTTGACGGCAGTGGTATCCTCGTCGGCTCAGGACTATGTGGAATACGTGCTGGACCAGTTGGAAATAAGGGAGTATTTTGATCTGTATATCGGCAGGGAAGCGGCCGAACATTCCAAACCTGCCCCGGATCTGTACCTGGAAGCTGTGAGGCGTCTGGGGATACGGGCGGAGGAGGCTGTAGTGCTGGAAGATTCCTATAATGGAATCCAGGCCGGACTGGCCGCAGGCTGCCGGGTGATCGCTTATAAGGGGGCACGGGTAAAGCAGGATACTTCAGGGGCGTGCGAGGCTGTGGAGAATTACTGGGAGCTGGATGTGGGTAGGCGTGGATGGTTACGCGGG
>OKVW01000298.1_pt1 | contig 32003 bp, 30 predicted proteins | sample 1606991 | NCBI WGS metagenome assembly OKVW01 (sample SAMN03281021, study PRJEB24777) | human gut metagenome | isolation source: fecal sample PR177 from 1 month old male Malay infant, vaginal delivered... | reverse complement strand
TTTAATGATACGGCGACCACCGAGATCTACACTAGATCGCTCGTCGGCAGCGTCAGATGTGTATAAGAGACAGGGTAAAAGTTATCAGCAATATTATTTACGCATATTTTGGTCATGCAATGGGTGCGAAAATGGAGCAGACTATGCGTGAGGAATTATTTGAACATTATGAACAGCTTTCCTTTGGATTTCATGCCAGAAACAGCACCGGAAAATTAATGACGGTTATCTCAAATGATTTAACCAATATGACAGAGTTTTTCCACCATGCACCGGAAGATCTGCTGATGACTGCAATAAAATTCATTGGTGCATTTGCCATTATGTTTCACATAAATATTCCACTGACACTGATTGTTTTTTCATGTCTGCCGCTGCTTGGGATTATGGCGTATTACACAGATAAAGTGATGGAAAAACAGCTGTTGGCAAGCAAAAGAAACTTAGGGGATATGAACGAGCATCTGGAGGATACGCTCTCCGGCATCCGTACCGTGAAAGCATTTGGCAATGAAAAACAGCATTTTGACCGTTTCAGTTATAAAAACACTGCCTATACAAACGCAAAATGTATGTTCTACAAAGTCGAGGCATACTTTTACGAAACCGTAGAGTCGTATCCACAGTTTTTAACAATGCTTGTTGTTATTTTTGGTGCTTTATTTATTGGGAAGGGGGAACTTGATGCAACAGTTCTTGTTACATTCCTGCTTTATTCCAGCAGCCTTGCTGAACCCGTTCACACCATGCTTAATTTTATGCGCCTTTATGAAGAAGGAAAAGCCAGTTTCATTCGTTTTATGGATATGATTGAAACAGCGCCTGCTGTTGCAGAAAGTGAAAATCCCATAACGCTTGTGAATCCTCTTGGTGATATAAGATTTACGGATGTATCCTTTCATTACGAAGATTCTGCTGAAAATGTGCTGGAAGATATATCTTTCCATATCAAAACCGGTCAGACGGTTGCTTTTGCAGGAGCTTCCGGTATCGGAAAAACAACAATCAGCTCACTTGCCGCAAGATTTTATGATGTGACCGGCGGCAATATTTTTATTGATGGAGTGGATATAAAGGATCTCTCATTTGACAGCCTCAGAAATAATATTGGCATCGTCCAGCAAGAAGTATATATCTTTAACGGGACGGTAAAAGATAATATTTGCTACGGCAGCGAAAACGCAACTGAAGATGAAATTGAAATAGCTGCAAGGCTTGCCAACATTCACGATTTTATCATATCACTGGAAAAGGGATATGACAGTATCGTAGGGACAAAAGGTATTATGCTTTCCGGCGGTCAGCGCCAAAGGATAAGCATTGCAAGATTGTTTCTTAAAAATCCCCGGATTCTGATTCTGGACGAAGCGACAAGCGCTCTAGATTACGAAAGTGAAGAAATTGTTCAGCAATCCATTGAAAAGCTCATGCAAAACCGCACCTCCATTTTGATTGCCCACAGGCTTTCCACCATTCGAAACGCTGACACAATATATGTTTTATCAGACAAAAAAATTGCTGAGCAGGGAAGCCATGAAGAGCTTTTGGCTAAAAATGGTGAGTATGCGAAGCTGTGCATGTTAGGGCGTATTTAAGCATTCATCCCCGCCAACTGAACGCCCACATCTTGAGGATCTCCCCCGTAACAGAATTTCAATATACAACTGCAGTTAATTGGGACCCATGCTGGAAGATTATTAGGAATCGGTATAAGAAGCCACATCTTCATTTCTTATAATCCTTTTGACTCCCGCATGGAAACTGCCCTGTACCAGCATATAGACTAAATTCAGAAGCACAAATATTCCCGCCAGAATAAATCCATTGGTCTGAAAAGGAATGTAATCCCCGATCTGCAGAGAAAGCATCCGAAGGATAGAACGAACTAACACAATTGCCGGAATCAGGGTCAGAAAAAAGAAAAGCCGCATCATGGGACCGTAGATATTGATCAGCATTTTCCGAATCTCTTTTACCTTATATCCCATCAGATGAAGAATCAGGATATCCCGAATGCTGTCTTGAAAATTCATATAAAGCGCAAGAAACAAAAGGATACATCCAACTACACAGCCCAGCACCTCATTGATTACCGCACTGCTCTTATTGGAAACAGCATCCCGCTCCAGTTTATCTATTCTCTGCTCTTTTGTGGTTACTTCACCTCCCAGATGCAGATCCTTCATACTCCATATGCCGCTGCAGTAATCCGAAGGAAGCGCCAGCCGCTGTGCCAGCTCCTGCTTGGAAATATAGACCGAATTTAATGCCGCATTATAAGCTATGCCCGATATAACTGCCTCATAGTCCTCATTGCCCAGGGACAGAACAATCCTGTCCCCTGCCTGTAACCCATACAGCTCATTTAAGGCTGTACCAATCACGACTTCATTTTCCCGGGGAATAGTCAGCGGTTTTTCCTCCAAATCTACTAATTCAAACAAAGCTTTCCCATCTTCAATGCCAACGACGGTCTGACTTACCTTTTCCCCATCTTTCTCTATCACACCATCGGCAGTCAGATAGGGCAGGCTTTCTGGCTCTTCTTCCCCCTCTGTGCCTGGGTAAGGGACAGGCTCACGAAAATGGGTATCATACAGATAATGGTGTCCCTTCATCTGGGAGTCAAATATCTTCTGGCTGCTCAAATTCAAGGCAAATCCCAGAATAAACATTACCGAAAAGCTCATAACAGAAATAATGATTAATATTACAGTTACTGGTTTACGGAGTGCCAGTCGAAGTGCGCTTCTGTTTCCCTTGGGGAAGATTGCTGCAATCTTATTGGCTAAACGCAATCCCATGGTATATTTGGATTCCTGAACCACACCAGCCAGGAGCAGCCCGCTTTCCTTTCTTTTTATATAGAAATAGTTACAAAAGGTAAGAAAAACAAATACCGCTAACGGAAACAATAAGCCCACTAATATACTCTTTATATCCAGTGCCTTAACTAACCCCGTTTGCATATAAGTCAGTTCGCCGGCATTGATCAGTATATCAGATGCAAAATATCCTGCACCGATTCCAATGAAACCGCCTGCCGCTGTAATTCCTGCTGTATAAACCAAAAATATACTTCGAATTTGGCGGTCTTTAAACCCCAGGGCTTTCACACACCCAATCTGTCTTTTTTCCAGTTTAAAAAAGCGGTAGTAAAACATGCTGAATACGAAGCCTGTCATACAGGTAAATGCCAATAATCCATTTGCTGCAAGAATCGTGTTGGAATTAAGACCATTGAGATATAATAACTGATCTTCACTCAGGGAATTAAGAGCATGAAGTATCTTACGGTTTCCATCTATGGAAAAATGGACAAAAAAGTACATAAATGATGTGACAGATGAGAGCAAAAGCAAAAGCCCAGTATATATTTTATTTTTCATTAATTCCCGGAAAAACTGTTTATATAATAATCTCATATGCTTCCCCACACCATTTCTTCCGGCTGAATCGGATCTTCCTGATGCCGGTCCTTATATATCCGCCCATCTTTGATCGTTATGATGCGGTCTGCAGTTTCTGCAATCTGCATATTATGGGTTACAAATAACACCGTTATTCCAAATGCTCTCTGCAGACTTCGCAGAAGAGATACTACCTTTTTGCTATTGGCTTCATCCAGAGATCCGGTTGCTTCATCGCAAAAAAGTATATCAGGTTTCTTAATCACAGCCCTGGCAATGGCAACACGCTGCTGCTGTCCTCCCGATAAATTGGCTGGAAATTTATCCAGTAGATGATCTATTTCCAAAATCTCAGTCAATTGGCGAAAATCCAATGCATCCCTCCCCTTATTGATCCCTATCTCGATATTTTCCCGAACGTTCAGGTTGTTAAGCAGAAGATAATTTTGAAAAATATTTCCTGTAAATGACCGCTTCCATTCCGCAAGCTTTTCTTCCGACAGCGCCGTGATATCTTTCCCTCTGTGGCTTACTGTTCCAGAAGAAGGTGTCAGAAGCCCGGAAAGTATATTCAGCAGGGTAGATTTACCGGATCCGCTGGGTCCAAGCAAAACGCTGAAGGTGTTCTCTTCTATCTCCAGTGTAATTCCATTTATCACCTTTTCCTTAGCAAATGTTTTCGTAATACTGTCTGCCTTCAATATGAATGTCATACCCTGCCTCTTTCTATATTTAAAATTAAGATTACTATCTGCATTTAACATTTGAATAATTATATTTAAAGCTTCTATAATTTACTTATCATTTATTCCATTCTTTTCGGAGATCTAACTGATGATTAATATACTCCACATCTGTACGCATTCGGAACATACCGATAAAGCATCCGATGGCATATACTGCAATCCCCAAAAATATTAATACCCAAAGGGGCGTACTGCTGTACCAGCCAAAAAAATACCCCGATAAAATCAAAACAACCAGCACATAACCGATTTCCACTGCGATTTCTACCATAAAATACCGGCTTTCAAATCGCTGTAATAAGACAAGACCCAGATGAATGATCATATTCGCAAGCAATGTCTGGTATACACTTACAATAAATAAAAAACGCGCATGGTAGAGTGTTGCAACTAATGCCAGCAGTACCAGTGAAAGTCCTGTAGTTGCAAGACAATTTTTCATTATACTTTTCATTTGCTGTCACCTCTCCTGTAATTTTTCCCTTATGGATGCCACATATTTACGGGTAATATTAATCTTTTCACCATTGGTTAAAGTAGCTTCCATTCTGCTGTTCAGCAGCGGTCGAATTCCGGTCAGCACCTGCAGATTAATAATGCAGGCTTTGCTTACCTGGACAAATCCTGCATTTCCCAGTTCTTCCATCAACTGATACAAGCGCAGTTCAGAACGGTACACAGAATCCCGGCAATATACAAATGTTTTTTTATCCACACTCTCTATATAATAGATATCTCCTGCATTCACCCACAATTCACTTGCATCAGAAGTACATTTTACTGTTTTATCAACTGACTCCATAAATGTGGCAATCCGCCTGACCGTGGGATTCCATCTGGCATATTTTACGAGAACCTCTATATCTTCCCGGGACAAATCCTCTTCTAATTTTATTTTCATTATTTCCTCCAGTATAAGGTATTTTTAGCCTTTGGCAATAGTGTTGGTACTAACGTGCAAATATGGGATACCAACATGCAGTCAATTATGGCAGGAATGATAAAAATATAGTAGGTCGGTGAGAAGGATTTGTCAACAGGAAATGCAGTGGGGGTACTGGCTATTGGTTACCCAGTCCGCTCCGGCAGTTTGTATTACTTTCTGTTTTTAATGAGGTCAAATGCCACCGCCATTATAATCACTAATCCTTTAATTACCATCTGTACATAGGAGGAAATATGCAGCAGGTTTAATCCATTGCTAAGCACGCCAATAACAAGCGCACCGATAAGTGTTCCTCCAATTGTTCCTATCCCTCCATTAAAGCTGGTTCCTCCTAGAACTGCAGCAGCAATGGCATCTGATTCATAGCCCTGACCGGAGGCTGGCTGTCCGGAATACATGCGGGATGCCAGAATAATCCCAGCCAGCGCAGACAGCAATGCTGAAATAATATACACCTTCACAATCAGTCCGCGCACTTTTATACCGGTAAATACCGCCGCCGTCTCATTATCCCCCAATGCATACATTCTACGTCCAAACCTTGTCTTATACAAAACAACTCCAATGACAAGCATTACTACCGCTACAATATAAATAGGTATGGGAATACCAAATAAATAGCCATTTCCGATGGATGTAAAAACCTTGTCTTTGCAGGATACGCTTCTGCCATCTGTGATTATGTAAGCTATTCCCCTTACCACACTCTGCATAGACAGGGTTACAATAAACGGGGGCATTTTAACATATGCTACAATCAGACCATTGACCAGTCCCACAAGCGCCCCCAGAAATAATGCCAGTAATACGACCGCTAAAAGCGGAATTCCTTTTTCAATCAGCATTACCACCGCAACTCCGCTGGCACCTAATACAGAACCTACCGTTAAATCTATTCCTCCAATAATCAATACAAAGGTCATCCCAAATGCTAACAGGGAGTTAATACAAATCTGTCTTAAAACAGTTAACAGATTCTTGGATGATAAAAAGGAATCCGTGGCAAATGTCATAAATACACACAGACATAGTAAACCAATGAGAATCCCCGCATTATTTTTAATGAACCGCAAAACCAGATTCTGCGTATAGCTAGTTTTCTGCCTTTGTTTTATTTTCTGCATGCTTTTCTCCTCCTGACGCAAACCACATAACTTTTTCCTGTGTAATATACTTTACTTCTTCTTCATCCAGCAGGCCCTTTATTTCCCCTTCGTACATAATGGCTACTCTGGTACTCAGATTAATGATTTCTTCCATTTCGGATGAGATCAGAATAATTGCAACCCCTTGCCTTGCCAGTTCAAATATCAAGTGATAAATTTCTGACTTTGCACCAATATCGATCCCTCTTGTAGGTTCGTCCAAAATAAGGATATCCGGATTGGTTGCAAGCCATTTGGCAACTACCACCTTCTGCTGGTTTCCTCCGGAAAGCTGGGATACTTTTTGTCTGGAAGATGTCATCTTAATTGCCAGACGTTTACCGTATTCGTCCATGACGCTGTTTTCTTTCTTTTTATTTATTCTGCATAAATTCATAAACTTCTCCAATACGGTAATCGTAGTATTGTAAGCAATTGTATTGTTCAAAAACAGCCCCTCTATCTTTCTGTTTTCCGGCACATATCCGATACCACGTTCAATTGCATCTCTGGCACTTCGGATGTGCACAATCTTTCCATTAATAAAAAGTTCCCCTTTATTTACTTTATCAATTCCAAAAATTGCCCTTGCCAGCTCTGTTCTGCCAGCTCCAACCAGCCCTCCAATTCCTAAAATTTCCCCTTTCTTCAACTCAAAGCTAATATTTTTAAGGTATTTATTGCTAAAGTTTTTTACTTCCAGACAGACCTCCCCTGATTTTAATGTTTCATCCTTTCGGTATACCTCAGACAGTTTCCTGCCCACCATCATTTCAATTATTTTTTCCGTAGTCAGTTCACTTGCCAAATGAGTACCTATCATCTGTCCGTCTCTTAGTACCGATACAGAATCAGATATCCGAAAAATCTCATCCATTCTATGGGAAATATATATAATCGCAATCCCTGCTTTTTTTAGTTTTCCAATCTGAACAAAGAGTTGTTCAATCTCTGTCTTTGTCAGAGAAGATGTTGGTTCGTCCATAACGATCAATCTGGCATTACTCATAAGTGCCCGGCAAATTTCTACCATCTGCTGCTTTGCAATACTAAGCATCTCAACCTTTATTCTGGCGTCTATTTCAATCCCCATGTCGTCTATCACGGCCTGTGCCTGCCTGATCATCTCTTTATCATCCAAAAAGCATTTTATATTTTGGGATATTTCAAATCCCATAAAGAGATTGTCCGCTACACTTCTGTGGTCTGCCAGGCAGATTTCCTGGTGAATAATACTGATTCCGTGCTGTTTTGCATCTTTTACCGAATTGATTTGAACTTCCTGCCCGTTTATTTTGATCTTACCATTCCCGGTGTCCTGGTCGTAAATACCGCCCAGGATCTTAATTAAAGTTGATTTTCCGGCGCCATTTTCACCCATCAGCGCCCGTACTTCTCCCTGTTTTATTTTCAGATCAATGTTGTCCAGTACCTTTGCGCCCGGAAACGTCTTACATATACCTTCCATCTCCAAAAAATATGCGTTCTCCATTCTGATCCTCCATGATTCCCGCGGATAACAAGAGCGTGCTTGATAAATGCTTTTTGTCAGCTGTGCGTTCCAGTTTGTGGGCGGTTTGTCCCGAATGAAGGGTGTGCAGCGGGCTGCGTAACCTGAATTCGGGGCAAATATACCGCTAAGTGGGGCGTGCAGATGGCAGGAATGATTTTTCAAACACGCTTTTACATTACTGACAGTTTTCTTTATTTACAAGTTCTACCGGTACTTTGATATCGGCTTCCGTTTTTTCACCTGCCAATACCTGATAAGAGGTTTCTACACTGATTTTACCGATATCTTTGGGATGCTGCGCCGCACTTGCCAACATTTTTCCTTCCGCAATTGCCGCTTTACCATCATCGGAACCGTCTACTCCCACAATCTGAACCTGATCCAGCATATCTGCACTTTCTACGGCTGCCACACACCCAATAGCAGAAGGGTCGTTCAGTGCGAAGACTCCATTTAAATCAGGATAAGATTGCAATATATTTTCCATAACCGGCAGAGCAGTGTCCACGCCTGGCTGAATTTCCTGGCTGTCTACGATTTCTATTCCTTCATGTTTCCCGATTGCAGCTTTAAATCCATCTGCCCTGTCTGCACAAACCTTTGCCACATTATAGGTCAGCATTGCCACCTTTCCTTTACCATCCAGAACTTTAGCCAGTTCCTCCCCGATAAGCTCTCCCGCCATATAATTGTCAGAAGCTACTGTCGCTACAACGGCACTGGCATCATCCACAGGTGAGTTGTATGCAATTACGGGAATTTCTGCTGCTTTACATGCATCCAGTGACGCCTGGATACCATTGGAATCTACCGGATCGATCAGCATTACATCTACCCCCTGCTGAATCATATCCTCAATATCTGTAATCTGTTTTGCCGGATCAAATCCCGCATCCATGGCAATCAGCTCATCCCCGGATTTTATGGCTTGCTTCATGCCATCCAGGATGTCAATATAAAATACATTGGATTGGTCTGCAATGGAAACGCCGATCTTTAACCCGCTTCCATCCTCTTTTACTTCCTGGTTATCGCTTTCCTGCTGTTCTGTCTTTGATTTGTCTAACGTTTCAGGGGATTCTGAAGTGTGGGCAGCTTCACTTGCTTCTGTTTGACCTGATGTATCTGTTGTGGCCGCATCTGTACTTTTATCTCCTGCTGAACATCCTGCCGCTGTGAATGCTAATACCATTGCCATCCCTGTTACTGTTAAAAACCTTCTGAATTTCATCATCTTAAAACCCTCCTTAAATTATATGATTAATTTTGCTATACCCTGTCCCTGGAACCAAATAAATTAATTTTTGATTCAATTAATCTTGCCGCTTCTTCCATTGCATACTGAAACGTGACGCGGGGGTCATACTCCCTGGAATCTTTTTCAACAGAATGTATCATTCCCTGGTGATAAGCTATTTTTAATTCTGTGGCAATATTAATTTTACTAATACCATTTTGTATACATTCTCTGATGATTGTATCACAAAGCCCGCTTCCCCCATGAAGCACTAGCGGAATATCGGTACATCTGCGTATCTCCCGCAGCCTTTCTATGTCAATATGAGGCTCTCTCGTATAAAGTCCATGTGCCGACCCTATGGCTACTGCCAGGGAGTCAATGCCAGTCTGCGCAGCAAATTCCACTACCTCGGAAGGGCTGGTCAGCTGTGCAGCATCAAGCCCATGATTATGCGCATATTTACTTCCTTCTGCACCGCCTACCAAACCTAATTCGGCTTCTACGCTTACATCTACAGCGTGGGCCAGCTTTACAATCATAGCTGTCGTTTTTACATTCTCATGAAAAGGATCATGTGAGCCATCATACATAACCGATGTAAATCCATTCACTATGCATTTTGCCGCTCTCTCATATGTATCCCCATGGTCTAAATGGAGAACAACCGGCACATCAGCATTTTGCGCCGCAATCCGAACCATATTGCTGATTTCTTCAAGCCCGGCATATTCGATTTCCACCGGATGCAGTGCTATGATAACCGGAGAATGCAGTCTTTCCGCCGTCTGAATAACTATCTTTATGTATTCCAAATTACAGACATTAAATGCCGGTACTGCATAACCGCCCTCCATTGCCGGAATCAGAACACTTTTCATATTAGCAAGTCCCATTTTTCTCTCCCCCTTCTTTTACAATCAAACGCATCGTATCATTCACTTCTTTCTGATTAAAATATAATTTACTATAGAGGCGCTGATACACCGCTTCATATTTCTCATGATTTTTCTGATTTGGAATATAAAGCTTATCTTCTCTCGCGCTATTCAAAGAATCTTCAAAAGCATCTTTAATATTTCCATTGCGGGCAGCAATCATTACATTTCCCAACGTGACTGCATCTTTCTGTGATTTTACACGAATCGCAATTCCCAAAACATCTGCCTTGCACTGCATCCAGAACTTATTTTTAACCCCTCCCCCTATGGCAATAATTTCTTTTATATTTTTTTTCTTACTTTTTTCCAGAACGAGACGAAACTCCATACACAATCCTTCTATTACCGCCCGCGCCATATCAGCAGAAGAGGTTTCCTTGGATAAGCCGTAAAAAGCTCCCTTTGAATGATTGTCCATGACAGGTACACAGCATCCAAACAAATGGGGCAAAAATAATACACCATTACTGAGCACCGGAGCACTTTGACAAAGCTTCTCAAATTGCCGATACCCTCTGTCCGCAGACTCGACGCCAATGAATGTTTTCACCGCCCAGTCAATGGTCTGGCCTCCAGCCGGAATTCCTCCTATAGAATAATACCGGTTCTCTAATGCATGAAACCCCCATAAATAACCATAATATTCTTTTCCCATAGCCTGCAGATTCTGCTCAGTCAGACACACCGATTCGGTAGTTCCAATGGAAGCTACTACCTGGTCTTCTGACGCTGCCCCCACTCCAAGACATCCTGCCATGTGGTCAAACCCTGCAATGGAAACACTGCATTTCTCTTCAAATCCCCATTTCTTTGACAATCCTCTCTGTAGGATTCCAAGACTTTGATTCTGAGGAATAAGCTCTGGAAAGATTGATTTTCTGATATCTGCTATCTTAAGTATTTCATCTGACCATACTCCCTTTTTCAAATCAAGTGCCATTGTTCTGGATGCCATTGAATAACTGATCCCATGTCTTCCAGTCATTCTCCCTGCTATGTAATCACTCATGCAGTGGAAACAGCATGCATTGTCATAAGCTTCTCTTTCATGCTCCTTCAGCCACTGCAGTTTCATCACTGTGTAGATGCTCTGCAATTCCAGACCTGTAATCCTGTATATTTGATCTGCGCTAATCCTGCCTCTCCACCATTCTGTGTATTCTTCGGTACGGTTGTCATACCAGGGAATACCGGATGTAAGAGGCCTGAAATCCTGATCTGTAAGAACGCAGGATTCTCCCTGGCTGCTGACTCCGATTGCCTCCACTTGTTCCCGAGAATCGGCTGCTGCAGCCATAATGCATTTTTCCAAAAGAACCCAGAGTTCTTCACAATCATATTGTGCCCATCCATTGGAATACCTTGTCGCCGGTGTGGCAAACTCATTTTCTCTAATTAAAACCCCTTCTATTGTATATATCCCAACTTTACAATGTGTTGTTCCAATGTCTATCCCCATTAATGCCATATGCTTACCAGGCTGTATATCCTCCATCCACTACATAGGCCGCTCCTGTTACAAAGCTGGATGCATCGGATGCCAGATAAACTGCAATTCCCATAAGTTCATCTGTCCTGCCTGAACGTCCCATAGGCGTCATGGAAAACCATTTTTCAATCGCCGGATCCTTTCTCTGATATCTTTCTTCACTCATTTCTGTTCTCATATAGCCCGGACAGATTGCATTTACACGTACTCCCCGTTTAGCCCACTCGGCAGCCATAGATTTTGTCAGCATGATAAGCCCTCCTTTAGAGGCATTGTAAGCACACTGGTTCTGGGGTGTATTCACGATCATCCCTGACATAGATGCAATATTGACGATACTTCCTTTCCCTTGTTCCAGCATTACTTTTCCTACTTCCCTGGAAACGATAAATGGTCCCGTTAAGTTTACATCTATTACCTCTTTCCAGTCTTCTGTTGTTACCTTCTCTGCATCATCCCCCCTCCAGGTTCCTGCATTGTTAAACAGAATATCAATCTCGCCATATTCCTGTAATACCTGTGAAACCATACGTTTAACATCCTGCTCATTACGCATATCGCCCTGAATAACCGTACATCTGACCCCTTCTGCTTCAATTTCTGCTTTTGTCTTAAGAGCGCTTTCAGTATGCCTTGCTGCAATTATAATGTCCGCACCAGCCTGGGAAAGTCCCAGTGCCATGGACTTTCCAAGCCCCTGTCCACCTCCTGTCACAATTGCATTCCTGCCCTTTAATGAAAATAACTTTTTAATATCTGACATTTTTCGTCCTCCTGTGAAATTCTGATTCCTTTTATATTTCTATTTCCAATTGCTGACTTAGATCATATTCCACTACTGTACAATCATTTTTATAGATTCGTTTCGGAAGTATAATCAATACATGAAGCTCACTCACATGTACAGGAATCGCTCCCATATGCCAGACCCCTGTATTTAATTTAACCAGCGTACCTTTTGGTACAATAAATGCTGCAGTTAATTCTGGTACGGGATGATTCGATGGCGGTGCCACATGTATTACCGCATCATCATCCATGAGCACAATTCCCTCTCCGGTTGTATTGTGGTATTCTGCTGCTGTCACAATCATTTTCTCCGGTTTTAGAATGACGAGGGGTGAAAAGGCAACCGGCATTGCTCCCGAAACAGGCAGGATCACCTGATCATGGTAAAAATCTCCCAGGTGGTTTCCTGTTGGATTCAGGATACTCGTGAAGCTCCCATAAGGTGCAAATGACTCTGTAGTAATCGGTATTGCTTTAATCTTGTTCATTTCTTCTTATTTTCCTCCTATACATGATATATTCTCGCTGTCACTTCCACTGATGTCTCTTCTATAAATAAAAGAATAAATAATTATTCCATTTATTTCCACTATTTTGTGAAATTTTCATTTATTCAAAGCGCAATTATATAAAGCAAATAAAAATTGTATTATTTACCCCTCATCTTATCTTCATTTTTTTAAATTTTCATACCGTAATTTCATATATTTTTTATCTGAATCTATCTTCCAAATTGATTTTCCCGGATCAATTTCTGGTTCTCTTTTAATTTTTCTGCAGCATTATCCCAATTCATTGCAGCATAAGCCATACATAAAGCATCTAACATAACCAGCTGAGATATTCGCGAAGAAGTAGCCAGATCATGGGTCATATAAGATTTACTAAAGGATACCAGCTGGCAATCACTGTAATTTACAATTTCTGATGTTGGATTCTGCGTGATGCACATGGTTGGAACTCCGTTCTTCTTTGCCGTCTCCAGCGCCATTACCGGCACTCTTGATTCTCCCGATAAAGATATCGCAATCGCCAGATCCCCTGGTTTTAAAGAATTTGCAAGCATTAACTGTACTCCGTGTTCCTGCTCAACCTGTGTTGATTTACCATACATGGAAAGGTGCCAATGAAGATCATACGCAACTACATAGGAACTTCCTATGCCAAAAATTCCAATCTTTTTTGCCTCCTGTATCATCCTTAACGCCCTTAACATATTTTCCTGATTCAGCATCTCTGTTGTAAATTTCAAATCCTCCTGTTCTGCCAGCATAATCTTTCGGATTACTTCAGCCTGAGAATCTTCTTTGGTAATGCTTTCCGGTACCGGCTGCTGGTTGTCCGCGCCCAAATCTTTAGCCAGGCGAAGGCGAAAATCAGTATACCCTTTGAATCCTATCTCTTTGCAGAAACGAACTACAGAAGCCTCACTTACATGAATTTCTCTTGCAACCTGCCCTGCTGTAGCCTCAAGTATATATGCCGGATTTCTAATAATAAAGCTTCCTATTTTTTCAAGTGAATTCGTCAGTCTTCCAATATTTCCTTTTATTAGTCTGATTACACCACTATTTTCTGTATTATCCATAAGTCAATCACTCCCATTGTGCACTTTGTACGTTTTTATTTTCTTATTTGATTTTATATATACATTATGCCACCATAAAAATCATCTGTCAAGAGATATATTTGAAAATTTCAGTTATTTTATATTTTCTATGAAATTTATAATTATTTATTGGTGATTTTACAGTTCTTTGGATTTGCATCTGTTGTTATTCGGCTTCCCCTTCCCTGATAATTTCCGCGGAGCGGGCCTTTAAAATATGATCTGTAATATCATACTATCATATTTAAAAGGATCTGACTTCTATAATTTATATTCCTCGGTATTCCATATGCAAATTTGTATTGGCTTTTCCCTTAGAATATGATAGAATTTGTTTTGATATTCAAAGTATCTATTATAAGGAGGGAACTGAATTGATAATTGAACCTAAAGTTAGAGAATTTATCTGCACTACCGCTCATCCGGACGGCTGCCGTGAAAATGTAATGAAACAAATAGAATATACGAAAAAACTTGGAAGTACAACTGGGCCAAAAAAAGTCCTGATCATTGGATCTTCCACAGGTTATGGTCTGGCATCCCGGATCGCCGCTGCTTATGGAAGCAATGCTTCCACCCTTGGCATTATGTTTGAAAAGCCTGCCACTCCGCCCCGCAGAACCGCCACACCCGGCTGGTACAATACAAAAGCTTTTGAAGAAATCGCACAGGCTGATGGATACTATGCAAAAACTATTAATGGGGATGCCTTTTCCGAAAAAATCAAGCAGGAAACCATTGATATGATTAAAAAGGACCTGGGTAAAATTGATATGGTTGTTTACAGTCTTGCAGCTCCGCGAAGAACCACAGCTGACGGTACTGTTTACTCTTCCACCCTGAAAACCGTGGAACAGGATTTCACGAATAAATCATTGAATCTGAAAGATAATACTATCTCTGAAGCCACAATTCACCCTGCATCAGAAGAAGAGGTTACGGCAACCGTCAAAGTTATGGGCGGCGAAGACTGGATGGACTGGATAAAGGCACTTTCTGATGCTGATGTTCTGGAACAAAATGCACGGACAATTGCATATTCTTACATAGGTCCAAAGCTGACCTATCCCGTATACTATAATGGAACCATCGGCATCGCAAAGAAACACCTTTATGACACTTCCCTTCAGATAAACAAGCAATTTGCGGATAAAGGAATACAAGCCTGCATATCCGTCAACAAAGCCCTTGTCACCCAGGCAAGTTCTGCCATCCCTATTGTACCGCTGTACATGGCGATCCTTTATAAAGTGATGAAGGACAAGAACCTGCATGAAGGATGCATTGAACAAATTAACCGGCTGTTCCGTGAAAAATTAAACGGAGGATGTCCCATCGTTGACAATGAAGGCCGCATCCGCCTGGATGATTATGAAATGAAGGAAGATGTTCAATCCCAGGTAATGGAATATTGGGATCAGGTAAATTCTGATAATATAAACCAATTTGCCGACATGACCGGTTACTGGGACGATTTTTATCATATGTTCGGATTTCGGTTTGATGAAATTGATTATACAAAGGATGTCACACTTTAGTCTGTTTGAAAATTGATATCCGCTGTTTCAAGTTTTGGGCGGTTCAATCTTGATTTTTACAAGATCGTTTGCCGCCTTACTGAGATTGTCGGTATATCGCACATTGTCATAGCGCTTTATATGCATCTGGGTGATGCCAAGCTGGCTTGCTACCTGCTCCGGCTTGGCGCCATATGCAAACATAATACTGCCGCAGGTATTTCTAAGATCCCTGGCACTGTATCCCGGTACCCCCGCTTCCTCCGTTAGTTTTTTCATCATTAAATGGCAGTACTGGACATTTAATTTATTCTGTGATCGGTTATAAAAAAGATATTCACAGTCCTTTCGAACACTTAAATAATGTTCCAGAACGGCAGCTGCATCTTCCGGCACATATCGCATTTCATCGCTTTCCCTTAATATAATAAATACACCATTGGGATCAGCCACAAGATCATTGGGTTTTAAGGCGCAGACCTCCGTAGAAGAAAGGCCCATGCGGCCGAATAAAACCAACATGGTATAATACATAGTATTGCACTCTGCTGCTTTTAAAAGTGCATCCAAGTGTTCCACTGGAACAGGGCTGACCAGCTGATCTGCAGATACCAGCCTGATTAAATATTCATAGAAAAAATCATCAAAAGCACCAGGCGCCTGATATTTAGCCTTTTCATGGGTAATATACTCCGAGAATTTATGAATCTCCCGGATCTTTTTCCCCATTGTCGTTGCTTTCATCTTTGCATTTCTCACCTTAGACAGCAGATACTCATAATATCGGTCAGCATCTGCCCTTACAGTCTCCAGAAGATCTTTTCTGCAAAAATCCATATATTCATTGATATCGCCGCAATAGCTGCCGCGGGATACTGCTTCAAGCCTTTTGGAAAAATCCATCCAGGCATTTTGAGTCTGACAGGATGCATATTCACTTGGTTTTCTCATAGATGTGAACTCCTTTCATAAATTTATGCTTACAGAAATATATCATTTTATTTTATCGGGTTTTCTATTAAATTGTAATAAGTTTATCATACTATCATATCAGATGCAATAAATGGAACTTTTCAAAACTTTTAAATGTAAGATGCCCATAGGCATTATTTGGTATCATATATAAAAATACTGCTCTTATTTGTAGCAGAAAAAGTGTGCAATAGAAATTGATTATAAATTAATTAGTAACCTAATAAAAAAATATGTTGCGCTCACTATATTATTGTGATATGATATCTGTATCAAAACATTCTAATACTGGCTGTTCAGCCAGATCATTTCCAACTGACAATTAATTAAATAAGGCATTGTTATACTTGCCGTAAGACATTATCATATATTTTTCAAAATATATCTAACCCCTCTTGCGCTGCAAAGAAAATTGCCTTAAAGTAAGAGGAGGACTGACAAACAATGTATAATTCGCCCAAAACAAATGCTATACCGAACGAAAAAGAGAAAACAGAACCATTTATCATGCTGCCTACAGTAGATTTTTGTTTCAAGGAGCTGATGTGCAGTGAGAAAGTAAGAAAGGGATTGATTGCAGCATTTTTGAATCTGGATCCAAAGGATATTCAGGAAACAGAATTGCTGAATACGGCTCTGCGAAAGAAAACCGAAAATGAAAAGCTTGGAATTCTGGATGTAAGAGTCCGGATGCATGATAACACCCAGGTGGATCTGGAAATGCAGGTACTGCCGTTTCACTGCTGGGAGGAGCGGACTCTGTTCTATACCTGTAAAATGTACACAGACCAGATTGTAAGCGGGGATAATTACGATGTTCTGGTGAAATGTATCCAGATCAGCATACTGGACTTTGCATTTTTAAAAGATACCGATGCATGGTATTCCTGCTTCCATCTAAGGGAAGACCAGCGGGGAAGTTTATATTCTGATAAACTGGAGCTGCATGTGCTGGAGCTGCCCAAGCTGGTTGGACAGGAGGAAACGGAAAACGAACTGCTGCAATGGGCGAAATTCCTGAACGGAAAACGGGAGGAGGATTTCAGGGAAATGGCTGAGAAAAATGAATACATAAACGAAGCGTATCAGATCATAAAACATATCAGTGAAGATGAGAGGAAAAGGTATGAATACGAATCCAGGGAAAAGGCAATCCGGGATCATAACCACATTTTATATATGGCGAAAAAAGAGGTAAAAGAGGCAAAAGAAAAAGCAGAAGCGGATATAAAAAAGGCTAGAAAGGAAGCTGAAGCAGACATAAAAAAGGCTAGAGAGGAAGCTGAAGCAGACATAAATAGAGCGAAAGCGGAAAGAGAAAAAGCATTAGCCAAGGGATTAAAAGACGGCATGGAAACCGGATTAGAAGTTTTTATTCAATACAATTTAGAACAGGGGATTCTTCAGGAACAGATTATAGAAAATCTGCAGAAACGTTTTAATCTGAATTCTGATTTGGCTAATATATACTATGAAAAATATAAATAATTTCTACTGATACCAGATTTGAAATGCGAATAAACCTGCCCATTAATAAATGCACGTATGGGCAGGTTTTAAGATCAAATTTTTACCTGAAATATCGCTACTGACAACTTCTCATTGCCTCAATTGCTACACTTCCGCCACGAACTATTTCAAAACGGTTGACAAAATGTTTTTCGAAAAATCTGATCAGGTCGTTGTTTCTACTCTCATTGTGGACGCTCTCTATCAAAACAGCAGTTCGGTCGTAATCGACCATCGTCACTCCAAAAACTTCGCAGACATATTTTATTTCTACCAGATCCTGCTGGGTACAGTTCGTCAATTTCAAATACATCACTTCTTTCATATGTGTCGCAATATTTGTAAAATCAATGACTTTTATTACTTCAACGCTTCGGTTTAACTGTTTTTTTATCTGCTCAAATGTCCGGTCATCACCGGTTAAACTGATTGTCATACGGGAAATTGTATGATCTTCTGTGGGACCTACGGTCAGACTGTTTAAATTATAGGATTTACCAGAAAACAGACCTGAAATGCGTGCCAGAACACCTACTTCATTTTCAACCAACAGACTGATCCATCGTTTTTTCATCATTTGGATTCTTCACCACCCATCATCATATCTTTCAGCGCATTACCGGGTGGCACAATTGGAAGTACATTTTCTTCCCGTTGTATCATAAATTCAATTACCGTTGGAGCTTTCAAATTTTTCTTTGCCTCCAATAATGCCGTTTTGATATCCTCTTTTTTCTGTACCCGCATGCCGCTGGCTCCATAGCTTTTTGCCAGACTGATAAAGTCAGGAATATAATCAGGGCAGCATTCTGACGGGGTATTACATGTATCTGAACAACTTTTGCGGTAGCGCATACAAGTGCTGGAATATCTTTTCTGGAAAAACATCTCCTGCCATTGCCGCACATTTCCCAAGTATCCATTATTCATTATACATATGATAATGGGCAGTTCATAGACCATGGCAGTTGCCATCTCCTGTATGTTCATCTGAATGCCTCCGTCGCCACAAATAGCAATTACATCCCTGTGGGGATTGCCCAATTTCGCTCCTATGGCTGCCGGAAAGCCGTAACCCATAGTGCCCAAACCGCCGGAAGTAAGCATTTGCTTTGACTTGGTTAACTCCAGAAACTGGGTAGCCCAAAGCTGATTTTGACCTACATCCGTCGTGATTACCGCATTATCAAAAATGTTGTTTATTTCATTAATAATAGCAAGCGGTGTCACACCTGTCTCACTTTTTTGTTCTATTTCAAGAGGATGCTGCTGTTTCCAGAAATTGATCTGTTTTTTCCAGGCAGCTATTTCTAATGGCACTGCTTTATCCAGAAGGGCAAGAATTGCATTTTTTGCATCGGCTACAATCGGTATCTTTACTTCTATATTTCTGGAGATAGATGCAGGGTCAATATCTACATGGATTATAACTGCCTTTTTGGCAAACTCACTGACTTTCCCGGTAATACGATCATTAAAACGTACTCCAATGGAAAAAAGTACATCGCATTCACTTATTGCCGTATTTGCCCCATAGCTTCCATGAATACCAAGATTGCCGATATATAGAGGGTGATTGGTTGGAACAGCTCCTTTTCCCATAATTGTAGTAATTACCGGTATCCCTGTTTTTTCAGCCAGTCTTGTCATTTCTGTACCGGCATGGGCAAGATTGACACCACCGCCCAAGAGAAACACCGGCCTGCTGGATCTTTCCAGGCATTCCAATGCCTTTTTGATCTGTCCGATATGCACGGCTGTATTTGGCTTATAACCTCTGACTTCAATCTGTGTGGGATAATCATCACTTCCGGGTTCCTGCTGAATGTCTTTCGGCAGATCCACAACAACAACGCCAGGTTTTCCGGACTTCGCAATATAAAACGCCTTTTTAATAATTTCAGCCAAATCATCACGTTTACGAACCGTAACTGCATATTTGCAGATGCTTCTGGTAATTCCAACAATATCTACTTCCTGAAAAGCATCATTTCCGATTAAGTGAGTTGGCACCTGCCCCGTAAAGCAAACGAGAGGCACGCTGTCATAATTTGCGGTTGCAATGCCGGTGACCAGGTTTGTAGCACCCGGACCGCTGGTAACCAGGCAAACTCCTACCTTACCAGTTGATCTTGAATAGCCATCAGCAGCATGGATTAATCCCTGTTCATGTCTTGGGAGTATAACCTGAATACCCTCAGTTCCATAGAGGGCATTGAATAAATCAATGGCCTGTCCACCGGGATAAGCAAATAATGTATCTACTTTTTCTTCCTTTAATGCCTTTACAAATAAATCTGCTCCTAATATTTGCATTTTCCATTCCTCCTTTTCATGCAAGCACTTGCTTGCTCTTTGCTTATTATTTAACGGTACGATCAAAGATGGTACCGTCAGTTTATTCATTCAATATGCCGTTGACAAAAGTTTTAACCGTTTCTCTTATAAAATCATCCCTTTTGGTTTTAACCAGGCCTTGTTCAAATGATGCGCTTAGAAAGGTAAATCCAAATGTACTGGAAAAAATAGTCATCGCCAGGCATTCAAAATCCGTATGAGGTATCTTTCCTTTCTCCTCCATACTTTCAAAGTACGTTATAAGTGAGGAAATAAATGCCTGTGGTATTTTCATAATCAACGGTGCTGCCTCATCATAGATCTGCGGTGCCCGCAGCCCAATGGAAAGTTTAACAAAATCAGACGTTATCCGGTTCATGTATTCTGTCATAAACATTTCCAGATCCGGCTGTAACTCCCATTGCACATTTTGGAATATCTCCGGGGTTATATTTCCCCTCCATTTTTCCTGTTCCATGCCACACATGATCATCTGCTTTTTATTGGAAAACTTTCGAAATAAAGTGCATTCATTCACACCTGCTAATTTTGCAATATCCTTCGTGGTTGTCGCAACATAACCTTTGTCTCTTACTAAGGTCATAGCTGCATCTATAATTTTTTGGCTTGTGTCATCCATTCCTCTCACCTTTCCTCTATGCAAGTAAGTACTCTCATTCTATGCGAGAATGCAATGATTGTCAATAAGATTTTTTCATTAGGTTTTAATATTCGATTTGCTCATAAATTTATCACTAAAGTTTACTGGAAACCACACTTTTCGCTTTTTAACCCGATTTCTAATATATTATTGATGTGGTAGCTATAGTAAAATTAGAAAAAAATATATATTTATGAAAAAAGGAGCGATTTCTAATGAAATCATTAAAGACAAAAGTTATTGCACTGGTTTTGGGATGTATGCTGTTATCTTCATTTGTCATCGGTAGTTTCAGCATATTAAGCTCGAAAAAAGCTGTGTCAGCAGATTCCGCCCAGCTCATGAATTTATTATGTGAGAATAAATCGAAGGAAATCAGCGCTCTTCTTTCCCGGATTGAACAATCTGTTAACACACTGACTCTCTATGCATCCAGACAGATCGTAAACACAGATAAATTTAAAACAGACTCTTCTTATGTGGATCAATTCACCGATCATTTAACAGACATAGCCATAAATGCTGCTGCAAATACCGAAGGTGCCATGACTGTCTATATACGTTACAATCCGGAATATACCAGCCCTACTTCCGGGCTGTTTTGCAGTAAAAGCAGTACTGACAGCACGTTCAAGTCATTGGAGCCCACTAATCTGTCCCTCTATGATCCCTCTGATACTTCCAGAGTCGGCTGGTTCTATGAACCTGCAAAAAACAAAAAGGGAACCTGGATGGAGCCTTACCTGAATGACAACATTAACATAGAAATGATCTCCTATGTCATTCCTTTTTACGTAAATGATATTTTTATTGGCGTCGTTGGTATGGATATTGATTTTAGTGTACTCCAGACAATTGTTGAGGAGACAACTGTTTATGAGAATGGTTATGCCTATTTAACTGATGAAAACGCAAACCTTATCTACCATCAGGACTTACCCCGGGGAACCGCTTTAATGGATTATAATAATGGGGAGTTCCGTGAAGCAGCAGAAATGCTTCTGAAAGATTCCAGCCAGCAGTCACTGATTACTTATAACTATCACGGATATCAGCGAAAAGCTGCATTTCGAAGCCTGCAAAATGGCATGCGCCTCGTACTTGCTGCACCCACTTCGGATATTGACAAACAGGCGAATCAGCTGATCCTGCAAATTTTAATTGCCTCCTTTGTGATCGTTGCACTTACAATCATACTTACCTTTATTTTTACCAGACGTCTTGTAAAACCCCTACTGGAGCTTACGGATGCGGCACAAAAAATAGCCGCGGGAGATTTAAGTATTTCCATAACACATCACTCCAAAGATGAAGTAGGCACTTTAGCTGAAAGCTTTCGTGAAACTGTAAAACATCTTCACAAATATATTTCCTATATCAATGAACTTGCCTATCGGGATCCTCTAACCGGAGTAAAAAATAAAACTGCATATTTAGAAGTTGCAAATCAAATGGATGAACTTGCCCGGTTAAAACGACCGGAATTTGCGGTAATCGTGTTTGATATTAATGGACTGAAAAATGTGAATGACACCTACGGACATGATTTTGGTGATATTCTAATCGCCGATACCTGCAAAATCATCTGCCATACTTTCAAACAAAGTCCCATATACCGGATTGGCGGAGATGAATTTGTTGCTCTATTGGAAAATGAAGATTATAAAAATAGTATGCAGTTACTAAGTAAGCTGCAGTGTGATATTGACGTATACAATGAACAGCCTCATAACAAAATCAAAATTTCTGTTGCAAAAGGAATCGCCGTCTATTCAGAATCAACCGATTTCACCTTCCAGGATGTATTCAAAAGGGCGGACAATGCCATGTACTTTAATAAAGCAAAAATGAAATCCCTGCATGATTAATCGTAATTACTGCAGCAGCATATATCCATAACATATGTTGCTGCAAATCTGATATGGTTGTTTCCGCGGGGCGGAATTTATTCTCACATTTCCTTTGAAGTTGCTACTGCAATAAACCGTTCTTCTTTGTCGTTACATGCACAGTAATAATGATAAACAACCCCATTATGCTTCAGCACAAACGGTTTGTGGGCAAATGTATTTTCCCACTCCTCTTTTGGTTCAACCAGTGGTCTTCCTTCCCACTTTCTCCAGTTCACCAAATCCCGGGATACCGCAAAAGTGTCAAAAGCAGTACATTTTCCATCTTCTGACATAGCTATGAAATAATTCATGACCCATACGTCTCCCATTTTTATAATCTGAGGATCACCGGAAATAAAGTTTCCTCTGATATCTCCGTTATCGATGACAGGATTCGCACCATAACGCTCCCAGTTTTCCATGTCTTTTGATACGGCGATTCCAATCCGTTCCGGCATATCAGCAGCCCCTTTGCAGTTATAAAACATCACAAACGGATATCCTAAGGTTTCCTCCTCGTCCCGAAATACATAAGATTTATATAAAGTAAAGGTTTCAAACCACCTGCTGTCCTTATCATCCATGCGCAGAATCGGCTGTGCCTTTCTTTCCCATTCTATTGCCTGAGTCGGATCATCACTGCATGCCAGACCAATATGTAAGGGGGGTGTCTCATAACCGGGCAATGCTCCCCCAAGATAGGTAGCCCAATATTTTCCACCATAAGAATAAAGCGCATGTTCTCCTTCCCATGCTGTATCCATCAGAGCTAATCCTGCATCTACCTGGCAGCCATCCCAGCCTTCCTTGCTTCTGGTAAGGATCTTCCCCTTTTCCTCCCAATGCAGTAAATCTGAACTAACAGCCAGATAGGTATCATATCCCATATTCTCTGCACCAGGGTCAATTGCAGTATACATCATATACCATAACCCTTCTTTTCGAAAAATGGTTGGACAGTCCGTTAGATGATGTTCCATTTTGACAACTGCTCCCCATTTGTATGGTGTCTGTAATTCCTTATATATTTGTTCCATTTCATCATTAGAGACTGATGGTGTCTCTTTCCTATCTTTTTCTGAAAATGGTATCATGCTCATGCACCTCCTGATTATTCGTTTGTGAATCCCCGTCCCTGATTCATCGATCCTGTTTCATTATTCTTTTGCCTGTTGACAAGGATAATTATATAGAATATATTTAAGAAAGTATATGTTTGTCTGGAACTGGCACTTGTTATTTTGGAAACTATTTGATCATGTTTGTAAATTCAAACAGGAAGAAAGCGATTTACATTCTGCATCTATAAAGGAGAAATATATGCCCTTATCTACATTTAAAACAGAATTTCTTACCAATCTTTCCCACAGCATGCCATCTTTTATTTTTTGTGGGCGTAAAGATTTTGTGCCCAACGAGGTGCATGTAAAAAGGATCTTTCCCGCCTTTAATATCATGTTTGTCCGTTCCGGCTGTATACATATTATGGAGGATAACCAGCTTTACATATTAAACAAAGGAGATTGGTTTATCCAGACTCCTAATGTGCTTCATTATGGAGTACCTCCCCAACCGGATCCTGCATCTTTTTATTTTATTCACTTCATGCCCACGGAGGAATGGAATATAATAAACCGTGGGGGTGCCACTGTACCGTCTATGGAAATCCTGGATACCGGTTCCGGAATGTTTCCCCCTTATTTCAAATTACAGCTGCCTATGCAGTCCTCCTGTTCGGATAACACAATAGAACTGGCGAAAGAACTTGTAACTGGATACCCGAAAAATACGCTGTTGGAAAATCAAAGCCTCTTTCAGAAATTGCTGCAGCACATGATACAAAAATCAGGCAGACTTTCATCGGAAATAACCATTGGAGATGATATTGCCGCCTACATGTATCTTCACTTTTTAGATCGGGATTTTAATTTGGACCTGTTATGCGGTGAATTTGGATTTACCAGGCAATACATAACAAAACTGCTGAAAAAGAAAACCGGAAAAACATTCCTGGAATACTGCCGTTATCTCAAAATTGACTATGCAAAAAAACAACTTTCCGCAGGTAATATACAAATAACTGCTTTAGCTGAAAAGCTTGGATACAGTGATACAGCTGCCTTTAGCCATATGTTCAAAAAAGAGCTGGGGGAATCCCCAAACTCTTATTGCAAACGTGTATTTCAGAACTATATACCATGACATTATTAAGTTTTCATAGTGTGTGAAATCATTACCAATCTTCCAATCCCAACTGCTTTTTACCGTTTTTAAGCCATGCTATATCTTCAATGCCACATTCTTCCCTGACCTCTTTTATCTGACTGCCATAACTGCCTGAACTGCCCAGGCAGTCTCCCTTCTCATTAAATAGAATTTCCTGATAACCAAAATGCTCCTCTTTGGGCAAACCTCCAATAATATATTTGTGAATCACTCCCTGGTCATCCGTGATTTCAAAAAGAAACGGCTTTTCTTCGGATATTTGATCCGTTATATCCACATGATTTCCCGCAGCCACAAAATACAATCTGCCATTATCCATTACGGCCGGAGCAACACTATCCTCTCCCATGGTGACAATCGTTGCTGATTCTCCATTTTCACCTTCCTCATACCGGATTCCCCCACCGCTGAAAAATGAATATACATAATCAAATATCTGACCATTTGTAGCTGCATATGCTACGGTTGTTATAGATAATAAACAGATGAAAAATGCCATTACGGCAATCGCTGCCCGATTCATTTTAAAAGAGCTCCTGAAATGGGGATGCTTCCCCGTAACATGCCCGGAAGCACAACAGGAATAGTCTTTACGGATTCTCTTTGCACATTCCTGAGACATTTTCACCTGATTCATACTTTGCTTGTACAAATTCTCCATTATTCTCCTCCTCTAATCTGGTTCGCAGCATCCTGCGAGCCCGCTGTAATCTGGTTGTTGCTGCTGACTGGGTAATTCCGAGTATCCGGGCAATTTCATTTGAATCATATCCTTCATAATAATGAAGATATATAACAACCCTGTATTTTGGCTTCAATCCCATTACATAAACAAATACGCTGCTTTGCTCCGGGTATTCAAATGTATAGATATCTTCCAAAGGCTCTGTTTTCTTTCTCCAGAAGGATTTCAGAAGATTTTTACTCTGGTTTGCAGTTACCGTCAGCAGCCATGTTTTTTCTTTTCCCTGCTCTATTTTGCCATAATTTTCATATAACTTTATAAAAACCGTCTGGCTGATATCTTCTGCATCCGCAATACATTTTGTATAACTAAGTGCTAATCGAAAAACCATATCTTTATAGCATTCAAACACTTCCAATATTTTTTCATCCAAACAGGTACCACCCTCCTTTCCCGCTCGTTCGTTCTTGGCTTATATTCTTTTATTATTTTTTTGAGATCTCATATATAAAACAAACTGCCCGCCCCTTTTGTCACACATTTTATAATTAAATTTTTATTTTTTATGATCATGATATTTTTTCTCTTATCCTGCCTGGTACCGAATATATTTTCTTACGCCTAAAATACTTCCTCCTACAATCAGCAGCAAGGAACACCCATAGCTCAGATAATGCTGTATCGGCACAATTCCGCTCAATACATTCATTGGCAGATAAATTGGAAACCATCCGATTATCATACGGCATATCATGATAAATCTGGTTGGACGAAGAGGCGAGAGGATAATTGTGTTAATAATAATAGGCAGCAGATAAATCATCATCCCCCAGATAAGAGCGGAAAAACTCTGTTTATGTCTTGCGGAAAAGTATAAAGTTATACAGGTTGTTACCCAGCTCCCAAGCAGTCCTGCTGCTATATACTGAATTAGTACACTCCCCACTGTTCCATCGTTTATTTTTGAAAATGCCAAATCCGAAAATACCAGATCCGCACTTACTGAAAATCCACTGATTCCATATGTGGCTGCAAAGGCGCTGAAAAGAAGTGCCGTAACCGTGAAATATAACAGTGTAGAAAAGCAAAGCGCCGCCAATATTTTAGAAACTGCACTTTTTTGTTTTCCATATGTTGTAATCATAAGAATATCAGCCGTATGCAGCGCATATTCCTCGGAAAATACAGGTGCTGATGCAATTACGATCAGGACAGAAGTGATCACCATAACCATCATCTGCATTTCCCGAAAATCACTTCCCCATCCATCCGTAAAACCAAAAGTGCGGGTTCCATCCATTAATTCTGCAATTACAGGTGAATCCTGTTCAGAGATCAGTCGCATCTCTCCTTCCCTGTTAAACCTTTTCGTGGTTAAATTTTCAGTAATAAATTTATTGGTACTGTTTTCGTAATAGCCTTTTTTTGTATTTCCAGTTTTAAGATCAGTCTCTAATTGGTCTGCTTCTATGGTATAACCGAACCGGTTTACGATTTCCTGTACTTTTTCTTTTGTCAATGGTCCTGCATATTCACGGGCTGTATTGATATTTTCCCGTATTGCAGCAGTTCTGGTGTAACATTTTCCATCGATGTACATATATTCGCCCCCAAGAACAGACATCCAGAAATAAAATAACAGAAACAGAATGCTGCCGATTAAACCGAAATATATTATCTTCTTCGAATAAATTTTATAGAATTCCATTTTAAAAATTCTCATGCTGTCCACCTGCTTCCTCTGTAAAATACAGATATACATCTTCCAGATTAGGTTCTTCCGGTACAGCTTCTTCCAGCGGTTTTTCTTTTGCAATGATCCGAAGCATAACCTTTCCATCTATATTTTTTAAGTTGCTGACGGCATATTTCCGGTTATATATCTCTGCCTGATTTTCAGGTACCAGGCATTCCCATACACTTCCTCTTGCAAATTGTATCAGCTCCTCTGGAACTCCCTGCTTTATAATTCGTCCCTGTTTCATGATTAAGATTCGATCTGCTATATATGCAATATCTGATACAATATGTGTGGATAGAATTACAATGCGGTTGCTGCCAAGTGCACTGATTATATTGCGGAAACGGATTCGTTCCTTGGGATCAAGACCTGCTGTGGGTTCATCCAGAATCAGTATTTCCGGATCGTTTAACAATGCCTGTGCAATCCCCAGTCTCCGGATCATTCCGCCTGAAAACGTCTTTATTTTCTGTTTTGCTTCTCCAAGCAGTCCAACCAGTTCCAAAAGTTCCCTGCACTTTTCCCTTGCCATTTCCTTTGGCAGAGCTTTCAGTGATGCCAGGTACATCATATAGCGCCATGCGGTAAAATCAGGGTAATAACCAAATTCCTGTGGGAGATATCCCAGCATGCTGCGGTAATCTCCACCCAGCTTTTGAATCCCGCTTCCATTGCACAAAACCTCCCCTTCCGAAGGACGCAGAATATTACATATCATGCGAAGCAGCGTAGTTTTTCCTGCTCCATTGGCGCCCAGAAGTCCATATATTCCATTTGTAAAAAGAAGATTAACATGGTCAACTGCCATCTTTTCTTTGTAACGCTTACCCAATCCTTCCAATTTTAACTCCAGCATAATTCTTTTCCTCCCGTTTTCAGTCTGCGTAAAAGAGTATAGATTTCAATAAATAATAAGATACATCCAATTATAAACACAATTGTCCATAAGGGTAAATAAACCGAGCGGTAAATCTTAGGAATAACCGATGGTATTGCCGACCCGATACACAAGAAAACAGACATAATTATCTGTATCCATTTTCTTCCTGCGTTTCTGCCTGCGGAGACAAGTAACAGATAGCAGGCATTGGACAGAACAAACGGTACTAAAATATACATACACAATGCGAATACACTGTACTTCATTGTATCAATCACACTAAAAATCATTCCCGTGAGAATACAGAGGTCTATTGCTCCTGAAATAAGCATTTTCATACTCCATATCTGTCCCAGATTCAGGTAACAGCTTTGCTCCAGCTCCGCCATGTGAAAGGACAGGCTTCGGCTGATTTCAAAAACAGACACCAGCCCCATCACCGCTGCCAGCATAGACGCTCCGATCAGATATTCCTCCATTTTATCCGGAAGTCCCCCATATAGCATAAATAGCATAACTGCTGCTGCCACAGCCACAGCCTGTCCGATCCAGTATTCTTTAGAAATGTATTGTAACTGAATAACTAATATTTGAATTCTGGAGGGACAGTACCTGATTTTTTTCATTTCAACATTTTTTCGGATACCATACAATGCTGCCGCTTTTCTATCCTGATCAATAGAAATGGGGGGTTTTGACAAATTCTTTTTATCCATAAAAATCCTCCTTTTTCAATATATGTTTTAATTTATCCATACCCTGCTTCATTCTGGATTTAACCGTTGCTGTCTTCGCACCGGTCATTTTACTGATTTCCCGGTATTTCATTTCATAATAGCAATGAAGAATAATAACCTCTTTTTGCATTTGGGGAAGTATAGACAGTGCTTTCCATATATAACCGGAATTTTCTTGTTGAATCATTCTCACCATCAGGTCATCCCCTGATTTAAGTTCTGTTTCATATCCCGCCTCTTCCTCATCATCAATGGAAACAACCGCCTGCCGCTTTTTTTCTCCATGATAAAAATCACGACATACATTCATTGCAATCGTCAAAAGATATCCTTTTAGATTGCGGTAACGGTAGTGATCTATGTAACGGATAAATCGAAGAAATGTTTCCTGGGCAAGATCATAGGACTGGTCCCGGTCTCCGGTCTGATAACAGCAAAACCGGTAAATGTCATCATAATATTTTTCTGCTATTTCATTCAGATATTGTTTATTGCCATGTTGTATTTCATGAACCAATTGCCTGTCATCCAAGTGTTTTCTCCCCCATTCTTGTCGACTTATTCTTTTTGATTTTTAGCCAGCTATGCTAAACGTGTTTAAAAAATACTGCCGGATAACTATGGGGTGCCAATGTAAGATTTGTTTCGGAAAATACCCGGCATATTGGGCTATACTGACTGTAATTTTTACTTATATCTAATATAACTGATCTCCAGTCAAAAAGGTTTTAAAATTACAAAAAAAACTGCAGACCTACACATTTTTATGTGAAGTCTGCAGTGACACAAATCCATTGCATGCTGTTATTTATTTTTCTAAATCAATATCTACCCCATACAATGCTCTGGATGCCATAGCCATCTGGTCTTTTTCTTTATAGGCAGAAATTGCATTTTCTCCCACATATATAGACAACTGCGTTATCTCCCTGCCCTGGAGGGGATATACCTGATAAATTCCCGAATCCGAATTTTCCGCATAACTAAAATCCAGTTTTTGACCATTTTGATCGAAAACTGACGCTGCATAATCACCTGTGACTGCAATCCAGTAATTCTCATTTATCTCTTCGTCGGTAAGATCCTGCCATTCTCTTCCAGCCTTGTTTGCTGCAGCTCTATCTTCTTCATATATTTTTTTCTTTGCCGCAAAAATCTCTTCTTCATTAGCATATAAGTTCGGCAGTATGGTTTTTACCTTGACCTCATATGGTGTAACAATTACTTTTTCAATACCAAATCCATTGCTTTCCTGATTAATATCATATATTTTTACAGAATCTGTATCAACCCTGACATTAAAATCCAATTGCCACTGCCCCTGGGTTGTAACCAGTGGAATGATCGGCTCATATCCTTCCTTGAACTTAGGCTTTTCATTTACCCCTGACGGTATCTCATATTCCATTTCATTTTTAATCGATTCTTCTGCTAATTTACTGTCTTCGTAGGTAATGGAATCCAGATTCAGCTTCAGGTTGAGAGATTGATCTGACTGGGTGTAGTCCTTATCCATATCTAATTTCATCATTCCCTGAAATGTATGATCATCAATTAAACGTCCTTCTATTATGCTTCTTGCAATATTCAGCACTTCTCCCTCTTCACCAATTCTGGCATTTCCTTCCGGCATTAAATTCTGCAGATGCATAATTCCATCTTCATCGGTGTACGCGTCATACATATTCTGAAACGGCTGCTCTCCCGTAATGGAAAGTGTAACATAAATGGAAGTCCCATCACAATAAGCCTCTTCCGCTTTTACTGACAGCCCGGCATCATTTGCTTCCATTACAGATCCCTCCAGATCTTGTGCCTTATCTGCAAAGTCACCTGAAAACTCTACATCCTTTTCTATATCTTTAAAAATCCCCCCAATTACCGGTATCTCAGCTGCTAAAACAGGATTATAAAATCCCCAGATAAAAAATGCTGTAATTAATGCTGCCGTACTTCCGGCACAAAAAGATATCTTTTTTATAACCTGCTTTTTCCGTATTTTCTTCACCTGTTTCATGCTTCTCATAATTGTTTCATCCAAACGTTCCGAAGTCGGTACCTCATTCCAATTATTGTACATAAATATAATCCTCCTTTAGATATTTGCGTAATTCTTCCCTGCCTCTGCTCAGATATGCTTTTACTGAACCTTCCGGTATATCTAATATATCTGAAATCTCGCTCACTTTTAAGTCATCAAAATATTTCAGTAAAATAACATTTCTATATTTTTCAGGCAGTATATCAATAGCTGCATACAGATCCCATTTTTCTTCCAGAGATACTTCACCTTCCGGAGCTGAAAGGGGGAGATCATCATAGGGTACCTGTTCTTTGTGGCTGCGGAAATAATCTCTTGATGCATTGATTAAAATCCTGGTAAGCCATGTTTTAAAATATCTTGGCTCTTTCATAGTTTTTATTGAAGAAAAAGCTTTGACAACGCATTCCGAGACGATATCCAGAGCAGCATCTTCATTCTTTGCATAAAGATATGCCGTCCGGTACAAATAAAGTTTGTGCATCTCTATTAACTGCCCGTAAGCATTCACATTGCCATGCATTGCTTTCTTCGCCAGTTTTATTTCATCCAATTTTTCTTACCGCCTTCCTCATGTTTTTCCGGAAAAATCATGTTTTGTAAGATTATTTTTGATTCATACACTATTTAGACGTACTGTAAAGGGAAATGGTTACAAATAATTTCGAAAATAGCAAGAAATATTAGAAATCAAAAAAAGAGAATAGCTAAATAGAACATATATAAATGAAATATATAAATGCAGATATAAATGCGAATATATAAATAGTAATATATAAATAGTAATATATAGATACAAATATATAGATGCAAATATATAAATAGAAATATATAGATACAAATATATAGATGCAGATATATAAATGCAAATATATAGATACAAATATAAAAATACAAATATATAGTAAGCGCTTAAATTTTAGGTATGATAGAAAAATCCCCAACTACTTTTCAGTAGCCGGAGCACCTTGACAATTCAC
>OKVW01000291.1_pt1 | contig 32367 bp, 23 predicted proteins | sample 1606991 | NCBI WGS metagenome assembly OKVW01 (sample SAMN03281021, study PRJEB24777) | human gut metagenome | isolation source: fecal sample PR177 from 1 month old male Malay infant, vaginal delivered... | reverse complement strand
AAACGATACCGATTTTTTGAATATCTATAAATATAAATTAAATAAGGAAATGCATGAAACGGCTTCTGCGTTTGGAGATTTCTATACTCCACTAAATATTGTTCAATGTATGTTGCAGCTTCTAAATATCCAAAAGAACGGCACCATTTACGACCCATGCTGTGGGAGTGGCGCCATGTTGTGCAGGACAAATCTCTTTAGCTCTGATAAAAACTTAAGATTGTTTGGACAAACAGCAGATAAGACTACTTACCATATATGTCAGATGAATCTCTTCTTACATGGCTTATATGCTGATTTAGGGAACAGACCAGCCAATACATTAACTGAGGATTTACATACAGACCGAAAGTTTGATTATATAATTGCAAATCCACCATTTAACCTTTCTGACTGGTGTAACGACAAACATATAGAATCAATTACTAAATGGAGGTATGGTACCCCACCGCAAAAAAACGCTAATTTTGCATGGCTGCAACATATCATTAATCATATATCAGATAAAGGACGTGCTGTTGTTCTATTACCCAATAGCACTTTAACAACTCAGAATAGACTAGAATTCAACATACGGCAAAGAATTCTTCATGACCATATTGTAGAAGCCATAATTACACTTCCCTCAGGTCTTTTTTACAACACAAAGATTCCTTGTTGTATTTGGATACTAAGCAAATTTGCTAAACGAAATCCCGATATACTCCTAATTGATGCAAGACACATGGATTTCAAGCAAGAAAAAGCAGTTGCTCATTGCAATGAGCTCATCAAACTGATGCAGCAGTATCGAGAGGGAAACTTACAGACAAGAGCCGATTGGTATGCAACTGTCTTCTTAAACGAAATCGCACAAAATCATTACATATTGAGTCCAAACTTATACACTAAAAAGAAAGAAGTCCCCCTATCTGAACTGCATAAGAATAGATCTCGTTTTATCAATGTTTTAGATACCCTAAGTGATCAGCTTTTAGATGAATCTATAAGTACATGTATCAAAGAGTGGAAGACCTCATACCCTTCTACTACATGGGCAAAAATGCCTTTATCAGAAATGTACCATATTTTTGGAGGAGTGACCAAAAAGAAAGAAGCGTTTGGCCATGGTTTTCCAATGGTGGATGTAAAAACGATCCTTCACTATCCTATATTGCCAAAAACATTTTCCAATTTAGTTGATGTGTCAGAGGATGAGATTCAAAAGTTTAGTATAAAGCAAGGTGATATTCTTTTAAACCGAACCAGCGAAACGATTAATGAGCTAGCATGCTGCAGCGTTGCTATTACCGATTGCCGTGCAGTTTATGGAAGCTATGTTAAGCGCCTGCGGCCAATAGAAAAGGATAATATTGACTACCTTTATATGATAGGATATTTTCACAGCCTCATATATCGCAGGGAGGTTGAAAAAGTTTCTCCTGTTTATACTACTCGTGCAAATATGAATGTCAAAAGACTTTCAGCAATATTCATATATTATCCTGATCCAGAGATGCAAAAAAAGATTGGAACTACTCTATTTGCACTTTTGGAATTTCAAAAAGTGAACCCGGACAAAAAACTAAATTTATTAATAGACGACTTTATACAATTATTCATTGAACAGTTTATTACATATCCTGTGCTTTGCTTAGAAAAAGGAGACGTTAAATTATGACTCAGCAGGAGCAAATGAAGCTCGTTCTACTCTACTCACTTTATGAATTAAATGGAGGTGGTCAAAGAAAACAGGTGTTACAGTATATTAACGATCACAATTATTGGTATAAAAACGACCAAAATGATACTAAAAGATCTACCCGAAATGAAAACACATGGCGAAATGATTTTTCATTTGAAAGACAACACTTAGTTGAGCACGGTTATATGGAAAAGAATGGAAATGGAAAGTGGAAAATCACTATAAATGGAAAATTACATATTGCTACATTAATCCAAAAAACTAAAAATTTGAAATCTGATTCTATCTGCTTTACACCTATATTTTATCAAAAACTGTATGTCGAACATAATATTGATGAAGCCTCTGAAGATCAAGTGCTTATGGAACAGTTATCAGAAATAGATAATGTTGCGCCTAGTACGTCACCCAAACTTATAGATGCGCCTCAACCCAAGGGGCCCATATCACACTTCTCCGGAAACCGAATCATTTATCTGCGAGATCCAGCTGTTGCAAAACGTGCACTTAGCCAGGCAGGTCATTTATGTCAAATAGATTCAACGCATATATCCTTTATACGCAGGAATGGCAATACTCTATATATGGAACCGCATCATTTGATCCCCATGTCACTCACTGATTACTTTGGTGTCAATCTGGACAGAGAACAAAATATTTTTTCACTTTGCAGTACCTGCCATAATCAAATACATTATGGAAAAAAAGAAAACGTCAGGCAAATGGTTTCAAAACTGTTCCTTTCAAAAAAGTGCGAAATTTGTTCAATATTAGGGAGAGACATCAGCCTCCATGAGCTTTTTCACATTTATAATGTACTTTAAAGTAAACGTCCTTAAAGTAAAATTCCCTCGGATCAAATTAGCGCAGCTCACTGAGCCGTTATGATCCGAGGGAGGTTCTCCCATAAACTTTAAAACCGGTCTCTAATTTCTCATCAACCCGCATATCCGGTCAACCGCCACCTTATTAGAAACCACCGACACCTCAGGAAACTGCTTATAATTAGGCAGCATTTCCAGTGTCAGATAATCATCATACCCAATCTTGCCCAGGGCCTCTGCCACCTTCACAAAGTCCACGTCCCCTGCGAACAGATCCACGAACGCCCCCAGGCCGGCCTGGCCGGTGCGGTAGTCGGAGAGGTGGATTTTCTTGATGTGGCTGCCCAGGATTTCAATCCAGTCCTCGGGATAGCCCACATACATCACGTTACCCACGTCAAAGTATGCGCCCATTCTGGGGGACTCCACCTCCTCGATCAGCCGCTTCATCTCAAGGGGAGACAGCAGAAAACGGTTCCAGACATTTTCAATGCCCATGTTCACCTCTGCGCTCTCGGCAAAGGGCGCCAGGCTGCGGAAAGCGGCAACGCACCGGTCGTAGGCCACATCATACCTGATGCGCTCCGGCCTGCTGGCAAAGTCGCAGCCCACGTATCCGGGAACCACCAGAATCGTATCCGCTCCCATTAGCGCAGCGCACTCTATCTGCTTCTTCACTATATCCAGGGCTTTCCCCCGGATGGCAGGGTCATCAGACACCAGATTGTTCTCCCACAGGGACCACACACCCACGCTGGGAATCTCAAGGCCCGCGTCCTCCGCCATCTTCCTGATCTTAAGTATCTCCTGCTCCGTGGTGCTCTGGTTTAAGTATCCGTTTTCGCTGAGCACAGGCTCGACACCGTCGTACCCAGCCGCTTTTATCATTGGAAATAAATGCTTTAAGTCTGCATTTTCCGTAAAAGAAAACATACTGACCGCTGTTTTCATATGGCACCTCCCGCGTTGTTAACTGCCCCTGTTTTACACCTGGCCCCGGTCATAATTCACGTCCGTTTTTTCACCTGTCTCCAGGGAGATCCTCAGCGCCTCAATCGTGCACAGAACGTCCCGCACCTGCTCCACTGTGATCACATCAGATTCCCGCCCCTGTTCAATACATTCTGTGAAATGTTCCAGCTCAATCTCATAGGCATCCCGCAGATTTACCGGAATCACCGTCTCCGTGCCGCTGTCATAGATCCGCGTGTCCCTCCTTGAGGAAGCCACGTCCTCCAGGTTGGCTCCCGCCTTCATGGAGTATTCATAGGTTTTCTCAGTTCCCACCAGGCGCAGCTCCATGGTAAAGGGATACCCCTTCTCCATCTCGATCACGCCCTGTACCGCGGCGGATATACCGGACTCGAAATGCAGGATGCTGCTGACATAATTCCAGCAGCCGTCGCTGTTCTTCTGCCCTGAGGCGTACACGCTTTTCACCCGGCCCAGCAGCCAGCAGAGATAGTCCACATCGTGCAGATGCAGGTCCAAGAGCCCGCCGCCGCTGTTCTCCGGCCTTCTGTACCACTGGCTCCAGGCTGGATGCTCCGACATCCGCGCCGCGAACACATAGTTTAAGCGGCCCAGCTCCCCGCTGGTATACATGTCCCTGGCCTTCACATACTCAGGCCAGAAACGCAGTACCTGCCCTACCATCATCTGGACGCCGGCTTCCTTCACCCCATGGATCATACGGTTTAAGGAGTCCACGCTCAGAGCTACCGGTTTCTCGCAGAATATATGCTTTTTATAGCTGGTGCCAAGGGCCACATACTCCTCGTGAAGAAATGTAGGCAGGCAGATATCCACCACATCAAACTCGCACTCCTCTGCCATCCGGGCAAAATCATTGTAGTAGCGGCAATGGTATTTTTCCGCAAATTCCCGTCCAAGCGTCTCATTTTTGTCGAATATGGCCGCTGTCTCGGCATTGCCGATGTGCTCATAAGCCACCGCATGGGTCCCGCCCATGAAACCTGCTCCCAATATTGCAATCTTAACCACTGTCCGTCCTCCTATTTCTTCCTGATATTGTTGATATTGCTCAGCACCACCGCGCAGACAATGATACCGCCGGTGATAATGGTCTGGATATAGGTTTCCACCTGGAGAATATTCATTGCATTGCTGATCACGCCCATGAGCACGCAGCCCAGGAACGCCCCGGAGACAGTCCCCTTGCCGCCGTCAAATGTGACGCCGCCGATGATGGCCGCGGTCAAAGCGCTGGTCTCATAACCGCCACCCGCGTTGGCTGTGATGGAGTCGATGCGGGCTGAGAATATAACAGCCGCCACAGCGCAGAAGAATCCTGCAATGGCATAGATAATCATCTTGTATTTTGTCACATTGATGCCGGACAGGAATGCATTTTTCTCGTTTCCGCCGATGGCCACGATCCGCCTGCCGAACTTGGTCCTGTTCATCAGGAAGTAGGACAGCAGCACCATGGCTGCCAGCACAAAGAGCATCACCGGGAACACGCCGAACAGCTTCGTCTTCCCAATGGCGTTAAATGCTCCGCCAAAGCTCATAATCCTGCCGCCTGATATGGTCAGCGCCAGCCCATAGAACACCTGGCTGGTTCCAAGGGTAATAATCAGCGGGATACATTTGCTCTTGGCGATCACAAAGCCGTTCAGCAGGCCGCAGGCCACCGCAGCCGCCATACCCGCAGCCACCGCCAGGGGAATATTTTTGCTGGTATTGATGATCTGGGCCATCACCACCCCTGACAGCACCATAATATTTCCCACGGACAGGTCGATGCCGCCGCTGATCAGCAGCATACTCATGGCCATTGTCAGGATACCGATTACGGATATCTGCTGGAATATGGTGATCAGGTTCTTAACTGCGATGAATTTCGGATTGATCATGGAAACCACTCCGATAATGGCCACAATCACAATTGCCAGCAGGATTCTTTGGTCTTTTAACAATTTCTTCCTATTTTCCATCTTTCTTCACCCCTAACGCTCTTTTAATAATCTCATGCTCATTGATCTCATCCCCGGTCAGCTCGCTGTCCACTGCGCCGTCCCGGATCACCAGCACCCTGTCGCTCATGGAGATCAGCTCCGGCATGTCGGAACTGATCATGATAATGGATTTCCCCTGTTTGGTTAAGCCTGACATCTGTTTATAGAATTCTGCCTTGGCATTGACGTCAATGCCTCTGGTCGGCTCGTCAAATATGTATATCTCCTGTTCTGCGAACAGCCATTTGGCCAGCACCACCTTCTGCTGGTTGCCGCCGGACAGGTACACTGCCTCTGTCCAAACGCTGGGGGTCTTAATCCGCAGCTTCTGCACCAGCGGCTCGATCAGCCGCGGATGCTTGCGGATATCCACAAAAAATCCCTTAATCTTCTTCTCCATCCCCACAATGGTGGCGTTTTCCAGAACGCTGATGTGGAGCATCAGCCCCAGTCCCTGACGGTCCTCGGTAATGTGGGCAAAGCCCTGTTCAATGCTCTCCCTGGGATTGCGGATCACCACCTGTTTCCCGCCGATGAACACTTCTCCCCCGGCCTTTGAGTCAGCCCCCGTCAAGGCTCTCACAATCTCCGTCCGGCCCGCGCCCACCATTCCGGCAAATCCCAGGATCTCACCCTTTCTCACCGTGAAGCTGACCTTGGGTCCGCCTTTCTTCAGCTGCAGGTCCTTTACCTCCAGCTGCACCTCACCGATCTCATGGCGCTCCTTCTGGTAGAAGGTGTCCACCGGACGCCCCACCATGTCACGGGTGATTGTGGCGATCTCTATATTTCTGTCCTGATTCTCATATGTATTCACAACAGCGCCGTCACGGATCACTGTGACCCGATCCGCGATCTGCCGAATTTCTTCCAGATAATGGGATATGTAGATGATCCCGATGCCCTTGGCTGCAATGGTCTTAGCCAGCTGCAGGACCTTTGCCGCGTCCTCCACATTGAACATGGACGTGGGTTCATCCATAATCAGAACCCTGGGTTCCGTGGAAAGAGCCTTTAAAATCTTCACAAACTGCTGGTCCGATACTGATAAATCTTCAATCTTGGTCAGGGGATTGATCTGGATCTTCAGATCTTCCATCTGACGTTTTGTCTCCTCCAGCATGGCCTTGAAATTAACCAGGCCGAATCTGCCGGAGATTTCATTTCCCACATAGATATTTTCAACCACATTCATGCTGGGAACCAGGTCATTCTCCTGGTATACGATGTTGATGCCCAGCTCCCCCGCCAGGGTGGGCGTCAGGGTTCTGTAACCTCTGCCGTCGATGCTGATGGTTCCGCCGCTGGGTGTGTAGGCTCCGCTCAGCACCTTCATCAGCGTGGATTTGCCCGCCCCGTTCTCCCCCACCAGACAGTGGATTTCTGATTTGTATAAATCAAAAGTGATACCGGACAGTGCATATACGCCTGAGAATTCCTTGACAATGTCCTGCATTTCAAGAATGGGCTTCTCCTTATAATTTACCTTCAATCGTATCACCTCCTGTTACTTTAAGAGATGAAGCTGCCCTATGCCAACATAAGACAGCTTCATATGGTTTTAATTATTTGCCGTATACAAAATTGTAGGCTGCTGCATAGTCATCCCACGCAATGAATTCATCCAGCTTGTCGGCAGATACCGGAACGATGGGAAGGGAGACGAATTTCTCCGGTGTCTTGCCTTCTACCACCACATCATACAGGTTCTTAAAGGTCTGAACACCCTGAAGGGATACAGGAGCCGTAATGTTGGCAGCTTCCACGCCGTCCACCAGCATCTGGTAGTCATCTGGTGATCCGCCGGTGGAAACGATGGGGATGTCCGCCATATCGGCATCCTTTAACGCCTGGTAGCAGCCCTGGGCCATCATGCCGTTGTTGGCGAAAATGTAGTCAAACTCCTGTCCTGTGGAAATGAAGTCTGTGGTCACGTTGTAGGCCTTGTCTGTGAGCCAGTCGCCGTGAAGGGTGGCCACGATCTCAATCTGGTCGCCCAGATCTGCCAGCGCGCGGTCAACGCCTTCCTGGTACTTCTCGTAAACGCCTGCTCCCTCCTGCCCTGCGCAGAAGAATACTTTTGCCCCGGGCTTATTCTCGGAGATGTACTTCATGGCCTCGTAGCCGATCTGGTCGTACTCGCAGGCCACGGAAGCGATGTAATCGCCTGGGTCCTCAATGTCCATTGCGAAGTTCTCAACAGTTACGGGAATTCCTGCCTCATTGGCCATTTTTACAAGCTGTGCGCCCTGCTCTGTGGAGATTGGGAAAATGGAGATTCCGTCCACTTCCTGCTGGATCAGGGATTCCATAGCTGTCACGGACTCTTCCAGGCTGTTCTTGGAGTCCAGTACAATGGTCTTAACCTCAACATCGGCCTGGGTTGCGGCATACTCAAACGCCTTCGAAGAATACTCGTTCCAGATATCCGTATTGTCATAGGCAATGTAACCGAATGTGTAGCTGTCTTTTGCTGCTTTAGCCTCGGCTGTGGTCTCCGCGGCATCGCTGCTCTCCGCCTGGGTCTGGGCCTCTGTGGCTGCCGTGGACGCAGCTGTGGTAGCTGCCGGTTCCTGTTTGGCTCCGCAGGCCGCCATAGACGCCACCATAGCGCCGGCCATCAGAAGCGCTGTTACTTTCTTCATCTTTTTCATGAATAATCCTCCTTCGTTTTCTATCGGATACACCTGTGGTGTAACGATTCTTCTGCTACAGTTCAAACCCCTGGCCCTTTAAATATTCCGCTGAATCCCTGACCGCCTGGTTCACAGTCTCCAGATCCCCCGGACCGTCCGGTGTAAACTCGATTTCAATGCTGAAGGGGCAGTTGTTCCCCGCCTGCCTCAGCTTCCAGAAAATCTGCGGAAAGTCCACATTTCCCTGTCCCAGGGCCGGGAAGTTCCACTCCCGCGTCTCCCCCGCCTTGTCCTTTAAGTGCATGTATTTAACGTCTTCCATGCAGCTGTCTATGTCCTCCTCGGGCCGCACTTGCCCATAGTAGATCACGTTTGCCGTGTCATAATTGATGCCCACCCGGTCAGAGCCTACCCGGTCCGTGATATCTTTCAGCACTGCACCCACCGCATGGTCCCCGTGGCTTTCCAGCACCAGATCCATCCCATATTTTTCCAGGTATGGGATCAAAAGCTGGATGTGCTCAGCCACCAGTTCATTGGACGTTTTCTCCTTGTCCTGAAGATGGGCTTCCCCCACAGAGGACACAATATAATCACAGCCGAAAAATGCAGCCAACTTTATGTTCATGATAAAGTCAGCCAGGCGTTCCCGGTCCATCAGGTTGCAGTGGCCGCTCATGGCGTAGGGGATAATCTGAAGCTGGTTCATCTTCTCCCTCAGCCCTTCCAGATACTCAAATGTCTGGTCAGGAAACACATGCTCTGTCCAGCCCTTGGTTGCAGTCAGCTCCACATAGTGGAAACCTGCCTTTGCAATTCCCTCCAGCGCGTCCTCAATACTGTAGCCGTGGTAACAATTGGAATTAACACCGATCTTCCGTTTCATAGAATCCTCCTAGTTACGAGCACTTGGCGCCTGTACTTTAGGCGCTTACGTGCGATACATGTCACTGGCAATTAATATAGAAACAATCTTCCGCTCATATCTTCCATAAAATCATAATGGGTATCCATATAATACTTGGCCGCTCCTCTAAAGATGGCATCCTCCTTCAGTGTGGTAAAGCGGATATCCACGTCCTCCACAAACTGCCGGAACCCCACGGACTTAACCTTGTCTATGACACAGTCCAGATACAGTTCGCCAAGCTTGCGCCCCATTCCACCGATGATGATGGTATCCGGGTGGAACATGGTGATCAGGTTGCCCAGTCCGTAGCTCAGATCATCCGCCAGCGCGCCTATGAGACGTTTGGCCCCGGGCTTCCCCTGAAGTGCCAGCTGGCCCACATGGCGGAACAGTATCCGGTCTATCCCGGAGAATTCCTCCAGCGCAGCACACTCCGCCGCCCGCCTGCCCAGCACAATCTCGCCGATGCGGTTCTCCAGACAGCCCCTGTTACCGCAGCTGCACAGCTCCCCGTCCCTGTCAATGGAAAAATGGCCGAACTGCGTACCCATACCGGTGGCGCCCCTTAAGATCACGCCGTTCTGGATCAGGCTGGCTCCCACGCCCTCATTAATATTCAAATACACGTAGTTTTTAATGTCCACATTGCCGAATGCATTCTCCGCATAGGCCAGACACGCCGTATCGTTAAATACGGCCAGCGGGTAGTCCTCCACCTGCCTCCTGAGTTCTGTCACCATATGGTCGTCTGCTCCCAGGGACAGCACCATGGACACAATGCGCTTCTTCTCACTGTCAACGATACCCGGGATTACCAGGCAGATTCCCAGAACATTCCTGTCCTGGCCATGGTTCTTGAGAAATTCTCTGGTGATCTTCCAGATCTGGGCTGCCGGGTCCTCCCCCTCATGTGGGTCTGTCTCCTCCAGAATCTCCACCTCATACGCAGCGGATACCAGGGCTGTCTGTATGGTGCGTTTTCTCCAGTTCAGCACAATCACACAGTCCCGCTTGTCATTTACCGCCAGGCTGTTGGGCCTGCGTCCCTGGCGCTTGCTCTCCACCGCGCCCTCGTCCACTATGTGGCCCTCCTGGATCAGTTCGTCCACAAGGGCGGAGACCGTGGTCTTGCTCAGCTCCGTCTTAGCGGCCAGGCTGGCACGGGAAACCCCTGGGGTCTCCGAAACAAGCATATATAATTTCTTCTTATTTACAGCTTTTATCAATTGTTGATTAATCATCGCATCATCTCTTTTCTTTAGTTAGTTCACTGGACTAACTAAACGAATTATAGCATCCACATTTATTTTTTGCAAGCATTTTGTCGGTAAAAATAATCAATATTAGTATTTTTTCGACAAACTGTACAAGGCTGCATTTTGCTAATAAATTTTAACGCGCCAGATTCTTGACACCGCTGGAAAATAGTGCTAATGTATGAGATATTGTAAGGGAGTAGTCGGCGCATACCCATGCGTGGCGAAGTCAACATCACTGGAACCTATGGTTTCCTGGCTTGGTTTTAAATGACGAGACTTACCTGTTTATTTCGTAATTGAAGTGGCAGGGAAGGCTCTTTTTTTTTCCATAAATGAATAAATGAGGGAGTAATTCCACATACTAAATGTGTGCGAGGTAAGTCAACATTATGACAGCTGACCGGCAGTCTGGCTTATCTATAAAGAATGAGACTCATATGCAGATTTTGGTTATTAATTCCGCCGAACGAAAGTGAGGGGGACGATCCGGCTGTTGCCTCAAGGCTTCAGTGGGACTGACCTTGACTGTGTATGAGTCTTTTTTATAAATTTATAACTTTTTTACCAACAGTTTAAAGGAGGAGCATAAAGTGAAAGAGTATTTATCCAGCTTTGAGGATGTCCTGAAGGAACACAGTTCCACCCCAGAGGGCCTGTCAAGCGGGGAGGCGGCAAAACGGCTAGAAAAATTCGGCAGGAACAAGCTGAAGGAGGGCAAGAAAACCTCCCTGATCAAACGGTTCCTGAGCGAGCTGGCCGACCCCATGATCATCATCCTGATTGTGGCTGCCGTAATCTCCGGTATCACCGCATTCTACGAGGGAGAATCATTTGCCGATGTAATCATCATTATGGCTGTGGTTATCATCAACGCCGTGCTGGGCGTGGTGCAGGAAAGCAAAGCCGAGGCAGCAATCGCAGCCCTGCAGGAGATCGCCGCGGCCACCAGCAAGGTGCTTCGCGACGGCAAGATCGTGTCCTTAAAGAGCGAGGAACTGGTGCCAGGCGATGTGGTTGTGCTGGAGGCAGGCGACTCCGTTCCCGCTGACGGCCGTATCATCGAGTGCGCCAGCATGAAGATCGAGGAAGCCGCGCTGACAGGAGAGTCTGTCCCTGTTAACAAGATTGTGAGCCTGCTGAATCTGGGCGGTGAGAAGGACGTTCCCCTGGGCGACCGCAAGAATATGATGTACATGGGCTCCACCGTTGTGTATGGCCGCGGTAAAGCGGTTATCACAGGCACAGGCATGAACACCGAGATGGGCAAGATTGCCGATGCTCTGGCACAGGCCCAGGATGAAGAAACGCCTCTTCAGATCAAGCTGAACCAGCTGAGTAAAATCCTCACCATCCTGGTAGTCGGTATCTGTGTGGTGATCTTTGCGGTCGGTATGCTCCGCGCCAATATGAGCCCTGAGGGAATCACCAGCGACACCCTGTTGAGCACCTTCATGGTAGCCGTGTCCCTGGCCGTGGCGGCTATCCCCGAAGGCCTGGCAGCTGTTGTGACCATTGTGCTCTCCATCGGCGTTACCAACATGTCCAAGCGCAACGCCATCATCCGCAAGCTGACTGCGGTTGAGACGCTGGGATGTACCCAGATTATCTGCTCCGACAAAACCGGTACTCTGACACAGAACAAGATGACCGTGGTGGACCACGTGTCCGACGACGAGCGCATGCTGGAGATCGCCATGGCCCTCTGTTCCGACGCTGAGCTGGACCCGGACAGCAACGAGGCGGTGGGCGAGCCCACGGAGTGCGCACTGGTAAATGATGCCAACAAGAACGGTATGCCCAAACCCCAGTTAAAAGCTGAGTATGCACGAATTGCGGAAGCTCCCTTTGACTCTATGCGCAAGATGATGTCCACTGTCCACCAGTTAAAGGACGGACGTGTGATCCAGTTCACCAAGGGCGCGCCCGATGAAGTCCTTAAACGGTGTACAAAAGCCCTGATCGGCGGCAGCGTAGTTGCCATGACCGATGAAGTCAGAGCCAACATTTTAAAGAACAACAAGGCCATGGCCGACAGAGCCCTGCGCGTGCTCTGCGGCGCACAGAGGGAATGGGATACCCTTCCATCTAACTCCGAGCCTGAATTCCTGGAGCAGGATCTCTGCTACCTGGGACTGTCCGGCATGATCGACCCGGTCCGTCCTGAAGTAAAGGCAGCTATTGTAGAGTGCCGTCAGGCGGGTATCCGTCCCATCATGATCACCGGTGACCACAAGGACACTGCGGTTGCCATCGCCATGGAGCTGGGAATCATCTCCGATGCCAGCCAGGCAATCACCGGCGCTATGCTTAACGATATGAGCGACGAAGAATTCAAGCGCAATATCGGACACTATTCCGTATATGCCCGCGTGCAGCCCGAGCACAAGGTACGTATTGTAACCGGATGGAAGGCCAAGGGCATGATCACCGCCATGACCGGCGACGGCGTAAACGACGCGCCCTCTATCAAGAGCGCCGACATCGGAATCGGCATGGGCATCACAGGTACTGACGTAACCAAGAACGTGGCTGATATGGTACTGGCTGACGACAACTTCGCGACCATCGTATCAGCTGTTGAGGAGGGCCGCCGGATCTACGCAAACATCCGCAAAGCCATCCAGTTCCTGCTGGCCTCCAACCTGGCCGAGGTGCTGGCAATCTTCTTCGCAACCCTGATCGGTTTCACCATTCTGGAGCCGGTGCACCTGCTGTGGATCAACCTGATCACAGACTGTTTCCCGGCCCTGGCACTGGGCATGGAGCAAAGTGAGCCCGACATCATGAAGCGGGAGCCAAGAAACCCAAGAGAAGGCATCTTCGCCGGCGGTATGGGCTTTGACGTATTCTTCCAGGGTGCCATTGTAACGGTGCTGGTTATGGTATCCTATCTGCTGGGGCACTACATTGAGAGCGGTGTATGGGAATTCGTCAACAGCCCCGACGGAACCACTATGGCATTCTTAACCCTGTCCATGGTTGAGATCTTCCACTCCCTGAACATGAGAAGCCGCCGCGGCTCCCTGTTCAAGATGAAAACACACAACACCTTCCTGTTCGGCGCTATGATCGTATCCTTGGTGCTGACCACCGCGGTAATTGAGATCCCGTTCCTGGCCAATGCATTTGAGTTTACCCCGATTGACTTAAATGAGTATGCCATCGCGCTGGGCCTGGCTGTACTGATCATCCCGATTATGGAGGTTGTAAAGCTGGTACAGAGGAAATTAGGGAAGTAAATCTGATATAGGATCAGGCCCGTTTTGCGGGCCTGATTTTTTTATGCATTTGGGGGGCGGTTGTGATAGAATATGGATATGAAAGGCAGGATATGAGATGAAACACGATAGAATACGATCTGCTTGTGATGAACAATTGGAATTAGTTAAGGGGATCACCCGAACTACGATACAGGAGATTTATCCACATTACTATCCGGGAGGCGCTGTTAGTTTCTTTCTATCGCACCATAATGACAGAAATATAGCTGAGGATATACAGGCCGGATGTGTGTTTATCCTTTTCAATGAAGAGGACGCCGCCGTTGGAACAGTGACGGTTAAGGGGAATGAAATATGCCGTTTGTTTGTCTTGCCCGACCATCAGAAAAAAGGGATCGGCCGTGAACTCATGGATTTTGCAGAGAAGAGAATCTCCGAACATTACAGCTGCTGCAGGCTGGATGCCTCTCTTCCGGCAAAGGCCATTTATGTAAAACGTGGATATGTGGAAGTAGAGACGCATTCTATATCGGCTGAGGCAGGTGATTTCCTCTGTTATGATGTTCTGGAAAAGAATATGACCCCTGAAAACCCTTGATTTTTCACCCCTGTTATGGTATTATATCACTGTTTAATTTAACAAATGGGCGAATTCCCGAGTGGCCAAAGGGGACAGACTGTAAATCTGCTGCAAATTGCTTCGGTGGTTCGAATCCACCTTCGCCCATTAGCGTATCAGTTATAGCTTAAGGACATCAGTGCAGAGCGCGTAAAGGTCCTCGTTTTCAGCCGTGATACGTGCCTTGCGGGTGTGGTGGAATAGGCAGACACAAGGGACTTAAAATCCCTCGGTAGCGATACCGTGCCGGTTCAAGTCCGGCCACCCGCATGAATTTAACACCTAAATGTCCTTTCTTAAACAAGATTTTGTGTAGAGAAAAAGGAGAGAAGGTGCTTACTATACAACAGCGTACAGAGGGTGTCGCAAAATCATTGAATTGAGATGATTGAGCGGCACCCTCTATGTTTCGGGTAAATTTTATGCGTAAATAAAGCGCTTTTGCCTATAATAAACAATATTGTCTCACTGAGTAAAAGGCAGTTATACTGATAGAGTGATTCTGATATTAAACCAGCGGATTAAAAAAGTGGATTGTATGTTCACTTTGGCAAGAGAGGTGTTATTATGTGGAAATGCCCGGAATGTAGCAAAGAGTTCAAGAAGGTGAATCAAGACCATTATTGCGGTAAATTAAATACGATTGATGAATATATCGTCGGCCAGCCTGCGGCAGTTCAGCCGATTTTGCATAAAGTTCGTGAAACTATCCGCGTTGCCGCACCGGGTGCCGTAGAGAAAATCTCCTGGCGGATGCCTACATTTTGGCAAGGTGAAAACATTATCCACTTTGCGGCGTTTAAAAAGCATATTGGCATCTATCCTGGCGATCTGTCCCTTGCGCCCTTTGAAGAACGCCTGACTGGGTATCATAGGACGAAGGGTGCGGTTCAGTTTCCGTTTGATAATCCCATTGACTATGAGCTGATAGCTGACATGACGCGATGGCGTGTGGCCTGCGTCCAGGAAAAGAATAAAGTGGATGATAAGACTTACGAATATAACGGAATCATTGAACCCGCCGATCAAGGCGGTGCATATGTTGTATTTCCATACGATGTCCGTGAGGAATTCGGCAAGGGACGTGTCAAAGTCCATGCAACATTTGACGGCGAGCCTTACGATGGCAGTATCGTGAACATGGGTGTGAAAAATCCGGACAGCTCTGTCTGCTATATCATCGGCATCCGCAAGGACATACGGGCAAAAATCGGCAAGCAAATTGGCGATCCGGTGAACGTTACGATAACGGAGAGGAAATAAAAAAGAAGGTGACCTGATTATGATTATACCGTATCTTGTATTTAACGGTAACTGCAATGACGCCCTGGACTTTTACCGCACTATATTCCACTGTGATGAGCCGAAAGTCCTGCCCTATGGGGACTATATGCCGGAGGGATCAAAGACCCCACCGGAGCTTATGCGCACCTGGGTGATGCACGCCGAGATGGTGATCTGCGGCACAAACGTCTGGTTTGCGGATGAAGCAACACCGGTCAGCGCAGGAGGTAACATCAGGCTGACCACTGCCGTGCCGACAGGCAAGGAAGCAACGGCAATCTTCGATGCGCTTTGCCAAGGCGGCGAAGTGACGCTTACGCCGACCGAAACGTTCTACAGCGTATTTCATGCCGCTGTAACGGATCGGTTCGGCGTGAATTGGAATGTTGTCGCCGGGGAACAGCCGAAACGGGAAGAAGGCTGAGATTATGGCAGATTTTACTCCTGACAAGCTCCGTGAAGCACATCGCGCTTTGCTGTCCACGCTGCATAAGTGCGAGAAGATGGACGCCGCCAAACTGGGCAAGTCACAACAGACTCTTCTTAAACGGCGAATCGCTGCTCTGAAGATTGCCTTAACGTTGATTGAGAAGGAACAAGCACGGGAGGAGAAAGGATAAAAATCATAATGGATAACGAGCGCGTATATAAGATGACATTTTCAAGTGTTTACCCCATGTATGTTCAAAAAGCGGAGAAGAAAGGCCGTACAAAAGCGGAAGTCGACACGGTTGTTTGCTGGCTGACGGGCTATGACGACAGTAGATTGCGGACGCAAATTGAAAAAGAGGTTGATTTCAAGACGTTTTTTGCTGAAGCCCCGCAAATAAACCCCAATGCACACAAAATTACTGGCGTAATATGTGGCGTTCGTGTAGAAAACATCGAAGATCCTCTCATGCAGAAAATCCGTTGGCTTGACAAGTTGGTTGACGAATTAGCGAAAGGCAAACTGATGGAGAAGGTTTTGAGGAGTTGAATGTGAGCCCATAATACCCCTTTGTTTTATCATCAGCAGCCATACTTATATCGGAAAATCAAAGGCATCTGAGGAAAGGAGTATGCAATGTATGATGAAAACGAGTACAAATATTTTGTAAAGGAAGGAAAGGTATACCGGCTGCATGTTGAACTGGACGATATGCCCTGCAATCCGCGGGAGGAATACGATGGAAATATTGGTACCATGTTCTGTATTCACCGCCGGTATACACTGGGAGATGAAACAGATTACTCGGATGAGGAAGGCATGAAACATGCAATCATATCCGAGCTGAAGATTCCCATGGCCCGTATCCGCCGTTATGTGAAATCCGGGAAAGCAAACATAGACCTTAAATTTAACCGCTCCTCAAGAGAGTGGGAGATCTGGGGAACGTACAGCACTGGGACCAGAGAGAAGAAATACGGGCTGATCGACAGCAGCCGCGAGATCGAACAGCTCGATGACACCCTGATTGACTGGGTGTTCGTCAAGGATATTGAGGCAGTCTCTTACGGCGAACTTGTAGTGCTTCCTCTATACCTGTACGACCACAGCGGACTGACTATGAACACCACCGGCTTTTACTGTCCATGGGATTCCGGCCAGGTAGGCTACATCTGGACCACCATGAAAAGAACAAAGGAGGGTTGGCCGGAAAAAAGGACAAAAAAAGAATGGCGTGACCTGGCTCTCACCATTTTGAAAGGAGAAGTGGAGGTCTATGACCAGTATCTGAAGGGGGATTGTTTCGGGTATATCGAGGAGAAATTGTGCCCGGACGGCGAATGGGAGGAAGTGATTTCCTGTTGGGGCTACTACACAGCCGAAGATCCTCTGACTGAAATTGCCACAGAGCTTTATGGCGATGCAGCGCTTAATGAGCTGCCGGAAACAGCATAAAAGCCAATATCCGCACAAGGTAAAGGACACTAATATAAAAATGCAGAGAGAACGGAACATATACAAAAAAAGAAATCCGGGATTACATACCATAGAAGAAATTGTCTGCGCAAATACCGGTGTCAGCGCGGAGGAGATGAGCAATGACAATGCTCCGTATACGGTGGATGGAATCAGGGAAGCGGTTCAGCTCATTCGCTGGGGAATTCAGCAAAAAAAGAGATTCTATATTGCCGCTGACTACGATGTCGATGGCATTGCTGCGGCTTCTATTTTAGATGTGGCATTGCTGGATTTAGGCTGCATGGTAGTCGTCCGCCTGCCAAAACGTTTTTCGGAAGGATACGGGCTCAGCGCAAAAGCAGTCGATGAATTTGAAGACGGACAGTTTGTCATAACCGTTGACAATGGGATTACTTCCATTGATGCAATTCGCAGGGCAAAAGAAAAGGGGATGACCGTCATTGTCACAGATCACCATTTAGCAAAGGCAGACGAGGAGAGCGGAGAGCCGGTCTACCCGGATGCAGACCTAATCATTGACCCGAACGCCATTGTATTCAGTGCAGATTTTGAGGGGTACTGTGGGGCAGGACTTGCGTATAAGCTGGCTGTCTCGCTTTTGGGTCCGGAACACAGACTGCTGCCAAGGCTCACCTCTTTTGCCGCGATTGCAACTATCGCTGATTCCGTTCCACTTATAAAAGAGAACCGGCGGATTGTGACGGCTGGCCTAAAAAGTATGGTCACGAAAGAAGGCAGTACCATGGGGCTTTACGCTCTCCTTTACGCTTTGGATTTAGACCGGTATGTCAACAGTGTAAACATCGCATTCAAATTGGCTCCTGTATTAAATGCACCGGGACGGCTCCGCGATGACGGAGCGATGGATTCCTTCCGCCTTTTGACGTTTGACGGACCGTATTACCAGGCAAAAGCATTGGTAGAAAAGCTGCTGGAGGATAATAAAACAAGGAGGCAGCTGACTGAAAATTGGATGCAGAGGACAATGGAGTATATTACCAAAGAGTGTATGTTTGGAAATTTTCCTGTTGTTGCATATATTCCCGGCACACCGGAAGGCATTATCGGTATTATTGCCGGCAGAATGGCAGAGCTGATGAAAGCCCCCTGCTTTATCCTGACGGATTCTGAGCCCGGTATTTTAAAGGGTTCCGGACGTTCATTCGGCGGTGTGAATTTAAAGAAGCTGCTTGATGACAATCAAAACTATCTTATTAAGTATGGCGGTCACGCAGACGCCGCCGGCATTTCAATAAGGAGTGAAGCCTATCCGGATTTTAGTAATGCTCTGATGGATACATTAAGCGGATACCAGGTGCCGGTCAGCGATGAAATCCAGTACGATCTTAAGATTGCTGCCAAAGAACTGCCTGAGATTCTGAGGGAAATCATTAAGTTCGAGCCATATGGAATGAAAAACCCGGCGCCGGTTATTTATATCGAGGATATTCTCCTCACACCTTCCGGGACAAGTCATTATAAATTATTCTCAAATGGAAGAGGAGTTCGGTTACAATGCGCAGAGCTTGATATTGTAGCCTTTGATGGCGCCTCGGAATATGCCAGGCTAAAAAACCCCAGACATGTTGACCTGATTGGAACATTGTCCCTCCACTATTTTATGGGGCGGTACAGGAGCCAGATGGAAGTATCACATATCTGTTCCTGCGATGAAGACGTAGAGAAGACTCCCCTTGCCAGCGAGCTGGAATCACTTGCATTGAGGAGATATGAAAATCCCTAAGGGCTAAAATCGTACATGCAAGGAGAAAAACGAATGAGCACCGAAGCTGAGAAGAAAAACAAAAAATATGCTGGACAAGTGGTAGATATCCCCAGAGGCGACCATAGACTGATATTCGATGATGGCCTACAGCCGGTTACCGAGGAGGAAGGGGATCCATATCTGATGGTTTTTTCGAAAAAGTCCATCTATTTGTTATCAATTCTTAATGTGCCAAGTAAAGTATCTTTAAAAGCAAACATTCCGTTAAAAGCGCTTCCGGCAATCTACAAACACACGGAGTATGCAGGCAGGTATCTTTTCGACCAGGTCAGTGTTAAAAGAAAGCGTCCGCCTAAACTAGCGGCAGAACCTGCAAGTTGTATCCTGCCATTGGCATTTACAAAACTTAAATTAGGAAAATTCAAAGGAAAATCCCCCGGGGATCTGCTTCTGGATTCAAATGAAACTGACCAAATGAAAACGGAACTGGCCGGCCAGCTGGATTTTCTAAAGAGGAATCTTAGCCGCTATCCGGACAACCAGACTGAAATAAATGCGATAGAGGACGCCATCAATTATTTTGAATTAGGACTTCTGGCTGAGGCTCGGCCAAAAGAAGATACACTGGCCAATTGCCAGGAACCAAAGGAGGGGAATCCGGACATCGAATACATCGAAATCTATTGTCCACCCATGAAATATTTTAAAGAGCAGGACAAGGATGAGAGATATAAATGTTATTCCCTTGAGATAACATGCCATCCTGCAAATATGTATCCCTATCACATCGAGCTGGTAAACTGTTATGCGCCAATCAGCCTGCATAAAAGCGGAATAACGCCTATCCTTAAAAACAAAGCTGTAAACAAACAATCTCTGAACTTTGATTTAACAGAGGAAGAATGGCTTTATATCTTAGATTGCCTTAAAGACCACACAAAAAGGACGAAGGCATTGTGGTACCCATACCTCAGAAAAGAAGATGTGAAGAGACGCTGGAAGCGGGGCGATGAATCTGCTGAAAAGCTTCAGGCATAACTACCTTCTGGTTTTCTTCTGGAGGCGCCCCAAGGAAACTGCTAAAAATTCACTATAAGGAGAAAAAAATATGAGCGAAGAATTTGAAGAACCGTCATATGAGGAAGAGGAACGAGACTATACGGTGACTGTTACACTGCGGCTCACATTCGTAAACAGGGAATTTAACTGCTTATTAGAACCGGAACTGAAAAACAGCATCATACAATGCCTGCGGGAAATCAACCATGGTTATATTTACGAAGGCAGTGAGGACGTCCAGTTTCCGAGAGACGAAGAAGTCATTGCAAAATACAGCTTTAGCTGCAATGACACCAGTGAAGAGGAAGCGGAGAGCTTTGCCAGATACACAATTCATGAAGCTGCAGAGATATTAAAAAATTACGGGTTTGTACTAAAGTCCGAAGAGTACGATGCAGAAGAAGCGGATATGAGCTGGTTAGATGAGCTGGAATTACGAATTTTTAAGCATTAAAACATGAGCATACAAAATAACTGATATCATATACAGATTTTTATAACTGCAACAGGAGTGGGGGAACGCTTGGTATCCAGGCTTTTACCCACTCCTTTTTGTTTTAATTGTCAACAATTTTGTGCTTTTTCAGCAAATCCTTCTTCGTATAACAAGTAGGTATTCCCAGGAGACGATTTCCTGGAATGGAGAGTTTCTGCCCCGTTTTAATCCCATTAGAACCAACCTCAATCACCCGGGCAGTAACGCTGCCTGTCTTATAATGCCACGGTTCCTCCGTTACCAGAACAGACGCCTGATTCTGATGAAAATACCGTTCATCACAAGGTGCATTTCCTGTAATGCTTACCCCATGCATGGAAAACCTCTGGTGCATGCTCCAGTGGAGCCAGTGATCCACGACCGGCATATTGCTAAACTCAGTAATCAGATATACGCCATCATAATAATCTGTCTCCAGCCAGTCTGCCTCCGGATAACCAAACCGGATATTCATTTCTGCGGAGTACTGCCTGAATGCCTCAAAGAAATTATAAGGAACAAAGAAAAGATAGGCCGCAACCTCCGGGTCTGTCTCTCCTGAATCCATACGATTTCTTATTGTACTTCGAAAAAGCGTCTTTCCATAGGCAAGCTGTTCTTCTGTAAACTTTGTTCTCGTAAACTGATAAATCCAGTACAGCACCGCCCCCACATCAAACTTGTGGACGCAAAACGCCGCCATTACATCAGACGGCCCTGTATCTTGAGTTTCTTTGTAAAGTACATCGCGAAGCATGGCGGCCTCTGCGAGGCGGTATTCCTCGCTATGCTTATCTTTCGGAACGGGTTTATATGGTATGCCCATCTTTTTAAGGCCGCGGCAGACAAAATCGCCTTCGTCCTCCGGCATCCGGAAGATAGTGGAAACCGTGTCCTGTAGGTCAGAAAGATAATTTTGTTCCCAGGCTTTTGGGTGTTCATACAGATTCTTTTTCTTTTTTTCACTGTCCAGACCTGCTGCATAACGGGAAGCTAACAGAAAGGCCAGCTGGCCTGGTTTCCTTCCTTCTGGCGTAATCGGCCACTCCCATATGGCAATGTCTTCAAGAAATTCTTTTTCTTTTCTCCGGTAGGCTTCCTTTGCCTGATTATCCCTAATTGCAAGATTATCTATGATATCTATGTACTTTTTCAGTTCCATGATGTCCGCCGGGTCCCAGATACAAAGCTGGGGCATCTCCATGCCATATGTCTCATATCTGCATTTGAGCATTTCCAGGGACATCATTTTCCAGGCCAGATAAGTGTAGTTTTCCTGCACATCACTTAACCGCTCCACATTATAGTCTCCGCCAATAAGAAATGGCATGTCTTTACTAAAATCCACATATCCTGCCCGCTCTGCCACATCTTTTGGAATTACAGTCTCCCGGCTTTCAAAGAAGACGCCATGACGGATTAGTTCTTTGTTAAATCCGTATACATAATAGATTTCTCTCTGGCCAACCACAAAGGTGCTGTAAAGGCCATAGAGCGTCGCAAGCTCCGGGAGGTCCCGGATTACCGGGTTTTTATAAATTTCGTCAAGGATATCCCCGTCTACCTTATACTGGCTTCTTTTCAGATCATTTACTGAGGAATGAAATAATTCTTTAGCCGTCATCGTCGTTGTTCCCCCCTTTGGTACCATTATACCGTCTCCATGCCTGGCGTTCAACTGAATAGGAGCTGCGGATATGTATTTTTACTTTTTTTTCTGACAGAGTCATCTTTTTTTTAATCCGAAAGAACACTTGCCTCCGAAACCAAGGCATTCCTCCCATAATTGGAACAAAACAAAAGGGGGAAGTCCTATGACGCCGGAAAAAATGACTGGCAGTTCCATTTCTATTGTAATTAAAACATACTTTGGAATTCTGGATATGCTGCCGGAACTACTAAAAATGCTCACCGAATATAAGACAAGTTCCTATTTTCTGGAGCATCTGCTGGAAGAGGTTGAATACAGCCAAAATGTATCTGTCATCGCTGCGGAAGATATCGCGGTCCGGCCGCTGGAAATCAAACTGCAGGAGAAGAACATCCCATTTCAGATGGTCCCGTCCCAGGATTTTTCAGAGTTTATAAAATCCAGCGGCAGGTACTTGTTCCTAAACCGCGAATCCGACTTTGGAAAGGCCCTGGAGGCTGCGGAAGAAGTTAAGAAAGCGTTATCTCCAGAAATTGAGTCGGAAAACCTTCGCCCTGAGTCAGAGGAAGAGCCGGAACTGGTCCGCGGCGACAGCGGTCTTTCAGAATCTGAGAACGGAGAAAAGACAGAAGAGGAGAGGGAGGAGATTTTACAGCCTGACGAAGAGGAGCCTTTAGAAACTGCAGACATGAAAGGTAAATCTAACGTCAAAGCAGAAAAAAATAGCGATTATCGTTATGCCGATTCAAGATTAAAATTAAGCAGGGTGCCTGCCCCCAGCTCCCGTACAGACTATGAAGAGGAACCTGTTTCAGAACAAAGGAGGAACAGTCCGAGGCCTTTTTCAGGAACCCGGGACACCCACGCACAGGAGTTTCATCACGCGGCAGAGAAAAAAGAGGCTGCACAGACCACCCTAAATAAATCGGCCGATTTCCACAATGGCCGGGTTGATACCAGTTCCCCAAAAATAGAACATGAAGTACCTGGCCGGAATCGTTTTGGACAAGAAACGCAAAATCAGCATGAACCCATGTCAGTTTCCAAAAGAAAAGGAGTCGCAGGGAGACCAGACGCCACCCGCCACCTGCCAGGACAGGAGAAAGCTTCTCTAACGTTTCATCAGAGTGGCAGTGCCGTGGAGGGATCAATATCAATCCTCGGAAATGGATTGGATATTCAACCCATGCAGGCAGAAAAGAAGGGAGAAAAGACAAAATCCAGAATGGGAGGGGCGGCGGCTCCGGACAGTCTGCAGACCTTTTCCGCCAAACGATTCCATCAGGGACAGGGAGGCAGCGCCGAGCCATCGGCAATACGTCCCTCCAAAGACCTTTTAAAGGCCTGTCATTTTCAAGATGGTGTTCTATCAGCTGATAAGACCGCTGCCAAACCAAACCGCTATTTCATCACAAAGATGGCAAGAGGGCAGGCCGGTTCCCCTCTCAATGTTACAAATCAGATTTTAAAGGAGCGGAGAAAACATTCTGCCCGTGATGTCCTTGCTTCCAGATATTTCACCGGCACCCTGTTTATAGCCAAGCATTCTGTATCCCAGTCTGTTCTGGACCGTGATATAGAGGCGGGGCGCGTGTTTAATAACATCGAGGATTTTATATCCCCTATCGGCCGTTACGCAAAAAGCAAATACCTGGCCCATGGTGCAATTGCGCTCAACAAAGAAATCGATTGCAGCGCCCAGGTATTTTTAGCTGCCTATGCCGCCAAGCATGGCTGTGACATCGGTATTGCTCAACAGACCCTGATGAAGGTAAACGGAATAAAGGAATTATTCGATTCCTCAAATGGGAAGAGTATACACCTGCAGGATTTGGAAGAACTCCGTAATTCGTTAGGGGCTCAGGGGTTCATCGGCATTTTTAACGGTTTGACTGACCAGGGGATGGCGAACTTCATTCAAAATGCAGATATTTCTGACGGACTGAAACGGGCGCTTCTGGGTTACTCAAAGAAGGCGTTAAACGATCCCAACCTGCTTTCAAAGCTGCTGGGGCAATTCACCGGAAGAAAGGATCAGGAGTGCCTTCAGATGATGTACGGCAGTATAATCAGCCGTCATATCGGCCCTGGGCTGTCCCTGTCCTCCCTGTTTCGGGGGAACTTAGTCCAGATTCTAAAACGTGTCTCCAGAAATTCCGACGCCGGAAGGGCGGCTGCCTCACTGTACTATTCCGGAAAATCAATCTATGGGGCATACCGTGCAGGAATACGGCTCCTTATGACAATCCTGGATAGAACCCAAATAAGCGGACTTTCCATACATACTAAGTTAGTCCTTTCAAATCCTGGCAAGGCCCTGAAAAAGCATACTTTCCAGGTGGCCAAACGTACTGCCGGCAATGCAGTGCGAAAAGCCGCAGTTACGCGTTTTGGCAGAAACGTCCGAATGATTTCGCGGGGGTTCTCACATACCCTCATGAGAACCCGATTTATCAACCATACCATTGGTTCCTTAAAAACCCTCAATATGCTAAGACAGGGGATTCATACTGCCATAATGAATACCAGGATTATGGTCAAGGTCACTCAGTTTGGCAAAGTGGCGGCGCAGCTGGCCGCAAAGGCAGGAGCCGCCCTTGGCTGGATTGCAGCAGTTGTAATTATTGTAATCCTGATTCTTGAAATAGGCCAGGGGCTGGTAAATTCTAAAGTAGAAGACGGCGGCGCAGTCAATCATATCTACGTCCAGGATACCGAGATTATTCAGGAAGTCATAGATGAGTTGTCCGCCAAAAACGAAGCATTTATCATTGATATCAATCACGCGGCCAACCACCGGGGCAATTATGCGGTAAACAGTGGGTTTAAGGCAGATGAAGGCGTGTCATTTTATGAGGACGGTGCGTATCACGTTATCTTCCGCGACTTTTATGGAAATGAACTGGAGCCATCCCATGTGGATTTAAACAACACAAAAGCAATCATTTCCATGGCGACCAAGTTCATGCCATATCCTTTTACAAAGTTATCGGATCAGGTATCAGAAGAGGAGAAGAAGGCTTATGAGGAAATCAAACAGCATTTCAAGGATTACTGTAATTACCTGTGGGCTTCCACACACCAGATCAGTATCGAAGAGTACCACCCTGGGGACAGCAATTATAGCTATGTGGATGCTTCCGCGCTGATTACGGAACTCTCCACCGGCATTTGCGGTAAAGATGGGGAGAGATTATGGCTTCCCGATGATTTCCGGCCCAACGTGGTAAGCGGCAGCAGCTGCGGCCAGTGCCAGGAAGCAGAAACAACAGAACTTGGCCCGTTCAACGATAATCTGTGCAGCCATGGAAACGATAAAAACCCACACGGCGGTTGGGTAAAGACTGGGAATACGGTCCAACACATCAACTGCCCGAATGGCCATGAGCACCACGACGATGACAGTTCCTGGACTGAGTATTGCGAAATTGGGTATGTCCAGAACAGAAACCATATCCATACCTGCTATGAATGGGTGTATGAGTGCGGCGGGCACATGGGGTCTGTCGTATATGTCACGGTCGGGGATTTATCCAGAATCCCGGATTTCGGACCGGCCGGGGACGTTGATTATGGAGCAGTAGGCGTGTACAACACTGAGAATACTGATAATTCCGCTGAAGAATCAACCGCGTCGGAGGAAGATGCGTAGAAGCATACTCATAAAAATGAAAGGAGAGGGGAAATGAAGGATTTTATAATATATAAAAAAGCCCGATTCCTGGCAGTAATATTCATTTGGGGACTATGGCTTTTTGCGGAGTATTCCGGGTATCTCCCGTTGTCCACAGCCGCCTACGCCTCCAACCAGCTTGTTTATCTCAGCTTTTATACCGTGGACGATGAAGAGATTACAGAACTAAGGAAACGGATCCGCGAGAATAAGGAATATACATTCAAAGACCCCAATGACTACCGCTATCTCCCCTATGAAGATGCAGACGGAAATCTGATTTATGATGAACGGTATGACAAAATCAGGGGAATTTCCTGGGAGGGTACCGATGAGGCAGGTAATGTAACCACCTACCATGCAGGTGACAAGGTAACGTTTACAGCCGGCAGCCACACCATCCGGGTGAAATCAGATAATCCTGTTCTTACCGGAGAAAACTTACTGAATACCTCAAAATCAGAACGGGCCTATTTAAACTTCTATACAACAGATGGAATAGAGATTGAAGAACTGGCCGCAGTCCTCAGCGAGAAGGACGAGTATACATTTCCGGATCCGGCTGGTTATCACTCCCGGTACAGCAATACAGGCGATGGGAACGAAACTACTGGAAAAGGGACTTTCTGGGGCTGTACGGATGATGATAAACACTATTTATTCGAGGCTGGTGATAACTGCCGCTTTAAGCGGGGATATTACGATTTCTATATTAAGACCGACGCACCGGTAACCATTACTTTTTACTATCCAATCGAATACGATACCTATTTTACCGCTGATTATGCCTCTCCTGGGGAAATATACCATACACAGGAAGCCAGAGTCGGAGATACCATATCGCTAAAAAAGTCCCTGGGAGCACTTATCTGGGAGAGCACCTTTAAAGGATGGCGGGAAATGAACCTGGACTACGAAGAAGATATCCTATATTCCGGCGGCGGCACCTACCGCATAACGGATAATGTGGATCTGGCATTTTACGCAGTATATGAATACGATGAGAACTGGGACATGGACGCCGCAGACGAAAATAAAACCTCTGAGGAGTTAGACCAGAGCGGCCTTAAGGAGGGAGACTTACTCGTTGATGTGAATGAGATCAATTCAGCGGCCGGTGTCGGATATGGTGCCTATATCGATACAGGGGGAGTCCTTCGCCATACAGGCGGAACCGGTATTAAGGGAACAATCAAGCGGCAGTCCTGGCTCACCCCTCTTGTCAGCCCTGATGCGGACCCTTTAGAACCGGGCAGTTACCTTTATGATAAATACGGGGTTCCTTTGGCGGAATCCAGTTTGTTGCCGGAGCTTAACAATGTACTTCGTCAGGACGATTCTGCCCTGTTTATGGACGTATACGGCAACTCATTTATCTATTACAGCCAGTTGACACGTCAGAACAATATGATGCTGGCTGCAGAACGGCTGGCAGCCGGAAAGACGGATTCCTGGGTCCGCAATATCAGGGCCTGGGACGAGGAGGCAATCCACCGGTTTGAGGCAATCGAATTTGCTTTACTCAAAAATGAATATCCCCGGGAGGGTGAGGAACTGGCTCCCGGGCTGTTTTGGAAAAGCGAATATATGTCCGAGCTGGCATACCGGCGGCTTAAACCCTACAAGCAGATATGGCGGGGATGGTTGGACAGCTATGACGATGGATTGCTGGAAAAGTATAAACCGAATGACAATGACGGCGGTATAACTGTAGGGAAAAACGGATTTTGGGATTTATTTGAAATCACAGCATACGCAGACGACCGGAACAGCTCCGGTACAGCCAATCAGATTGGCTCACGGGTCAACGTATCTTCCGATTTAAAAGACTACACGTTCACGCCCCAATATTATCATAAGAATACATATTCTTTTAAGACCTTCGCATTAAGTTCTCTGGGTTTGTCCGCGTCACAGCTGTCAAACCTGGAAAAAATATATAACGCCCTGATTTCATACGGATTTTCAGATGCTGCTGCCGCCGGGATACTCTCAAATATATTCACCGAGTCCGGCTTTGACCCCAAATGCGCAAATGCTGCCGGCACCACAGCCGGCCTCTTCCAATGGACGGACGGAAGATTGGACCGTTTAAAAGCCTTTGCTTCTCAAAAGCAAAAAGCCTGGACAGAAATAGAAACCCAGGTTCAATTTTTCATTCAGGAATACGAGAGTTCCTACAAAACAGGCTTGGACAGCTATTCCCTGACCTATTTCGGTTCTAAATTTGAGGACCTGGCAGACCCGAAAAAAACGGCAGAGGCTTTCTGCGTCAAGTATGAGGCCTGTGAATGGGCCCCGGATAAAGGCTGGGGAACCTCTCCTAATTTAAATGAACAAAACTCCTGCAAAGCAGCAAACGGAATTCGTTATCAGCTGCTCACCGACCGCATTGCCATGGCTGCTTCCATTTATAAGAGTCTAAACAGCAGTATTCACTCCATTGGTAAATTTGCAGGTATGACAAAGGGAGAGATCTATGCCGCGCTGGAACTGCCAAACAGCGCCGCAGGGATGGCCTCTGCCTATAAGAAAAAATGTACGACCATACGGCTCTCTGACGGACATTCTGTCACAGTCCACGCGGCAGTAGCCACCGATTTGAAGGAGATCTGTGATAAGCTCATTGCAGACGGATTCTCCTTATCCCATGGCATTTCAGGCTGGAGCGACAGGGGTTCATCGAATTCCTTCCACAATTTCGGACTGGCCGTAGATATCAATGTGCAGGATAATCCCTGCATCTATTGGAATCTTGCAGCAAACAGAGAAGCCTCCCTGCCGGAAGTGAGAAACGCCGGGCAGAATGCCGGGCAATACCGGGTGGGAGGCGGTCCTGAAAATTATAAGCCGGGCAATCAGCTTTCTCTATCTTCCTACGAAAATAACGTGTTCCGTAGCTATGGCTGGGCCTGGGCTGTCGATTTCCAGCCCAAAAACGGAATACAAAAACTGGATTATATGCATTTTTCCATCGGTGAAGTCTCTTCCCCAGGTTTAAATGCGGGAATTTTTTACTAAACTCATTGAGCGTTCACCAGCTTTGTGATACCTTCACAAACCATACTTTATATGATTCCCATAGGTATGATGAGTTAAGGACGAAACGACGGAATATGGAATATCCTTTCTCATGGACAGGGTCTCTGTTCATAATTAAGACAGAGAAAAGCAAAGGAGGAAAACCAGTGAAGATAATCAAACGAAATGGTACTATGGAGGTATTTGACTTAGAAAAGATTGCTGCAGCCATAAATAAAGCGTTTCATTCCAAGGCTATCATTTTAGACGCAGATGAGAGGGACAAACTGTTGACGGCCATTCAGGCCCAACTGAAAGAAAAAGAGGAGAACGAGGCCATTGGGATCGAAGTCATTCAGGATACCGTAGAGCAGATACTGGCAGAATCCGGATATTTTGATGTGGCAAAGGCTTATATAATATACCGTATGCAGCATCAGAATATCCGAGATGTGGCCTCCAACGTCATTAATTATGCAGATCTGATGAATGGATATCTGGACCGCCTGGACTGGAGGGTAAAAGAAAGTTCTACGGTACAATACACCCTGGGCGGACTGATCCTTTCCAACTCCGGGGCTGTCACTGCAAATTACTGGCTGAATTATATCTATGACCACGAAATCGCAGATGCACACAAAAACTGTATCATTCATCTCCATGATTTAAGCATGCTGAGCGGGTACTGTGCCGGCTGGAGCCTTAAGCAGTTAATAAAAGAAGGGATTAAAGGAGTTTCCGGCCGTATTTCATCTGCCCCGGCCGCCCACCTTTCCACCCTCTGCAACCAGATGGTCAACTTTATCGGAATCATGCAGAACGAATGGGCGGGCGCACAGGCATTCACCAGCTTTGACACATACCTGGCGCCTTTTGTCAGAGCTGACCGGTTAACGTATAAACAGGTCAAACAGGGAATTCAGTCATTTGTATTCGGCGTTAACACACCCAGCCGCTGGGGAAGCCAAAGCCCCTTTTCCAATATTACGCTGGACTGGGTTGTTCCGGACGATTTAAAAGGCCTTTCCGCTATCGTGGGCGGAAAAGAATTGGACTTTACTTACGGCGACTGCCAGGACGAAATGGACATGGTTAACCGTGCCTTTCTGGAAATCATGAACGAAGGCGACGCCGAAGGGCGCGGGTTCCAGTATCCCATTCCAACCTATGCCATCACGAGGAATTTTAATTGGGGCAGTACAGAGAACAACCGCCTGCTGTTTGAAATGACCGCAAAGTATGGAACCCCTTATTTTGCAAATTACGTTAACAGCGATATGGAACCCTCTGATATCCGAAGCATGTGCTGCAGGCTGCGGCTGGACCTACGGGAGCTGCGCAGGCGCAACGGGGGGTTCTTTGGCTCAGGGGAGTCTACCGGCTCCATTGGCGTTGTTACGCTGAACCTGCCGCATATTGCCTATATTTCCAGCAATGAAAAGGAATTCTGGAAGAATCTCGACCACTATATGGACATTGCAGCCAGATCTTTAAGAATAAAGAGAGAGGTCATTACAAAGCTATTGGAGGCCGGCCTGTACCCATATACAAAGGCTTATTTAAGTACCTTTGCCAATCATTTCTCGACCATCGGACTGGTAGGCGGGAATGAAATGTGCTTAAACGCAAAGTGGCTGGGGAAAGATCTGACCCATACCAATTGCCAGGATTTTGTCCGAAGTGTGCTCGAACATATGAGGGGGCGTTTGTCTGACTATCAGGAAACGTATAAGCCTGACCTTTATAATCTGGAAGCAACGCCTGCTGAAAGCACAGCATACCGCTTTGCGCTGCGTGATAGACAGCGTTATCCTGGTATCATTACTGCAAACGATAGAGGAAAGCCATATTATACAAACAGTACCAACCTGCCTGTGGGAGTAACAGATGATCTGTTTCAGGCATTGGACATTCAGGACGTATTACAGCCCCTATACACCTCAGGAACTGTTTTCCACACTTTTCTGGGAGAGAAGCTGCCGTCCTGGGCGTCAGCGGCCAGGCTGGTAAAATCCATCTGTGAAAACTACCATCTGCCCTATATCAGCATCACACCGACTTATTCGGTCTGCAGGCAGCATGGATACCTTGCCGGAGAACACTTCCATTGCCCGGTGTGCGGGGCTGAAGCAGAGGTATACAGCCGCATTACCGGTTACTACCGGCCCGTAAAAAACTGGAATGATGGGAAGGTTCAGGAATACTATGACCGGAAAGCATACCATGCAGGGCAAATAAAAGCCAGATGCCAAACAGTACGGGACATCGAGGAAACTATGCCTTATCAGCGTGTACACAGCAAAGAAAATCTGCTTTTTACTACGGCCGCCTGCCCGAACTGCCAAATGGCTAAGGCTAATTTGAAAAAGGCTGGTATTCCGTTTTACGCTGTAGACGCAGACGCTTTCCCTGGCCTGGTTCAGCATTATAGAATCATGCAGGCGCCTACACTGGTCTGCTCAGATGGAACAAGATATGAGGGAATCGGGAAAATTGCTCTTTATGTGAAAGAACTCTAAAAAATACAGCGTCTGTCCGGTTTATGCCGTTCAGACGCTTTTCCTGTTTTTCCCCCAAAACAAATCCATAATTACGAAAACATAGAAATTGAGAAATGAGATAGGAGAGTACTGATATGATGAAATTCAAAAGAATATGCTGTCTGGTTTGGGTATTTGTTTGCATTAATACCTTGTGTGCTTATGCGGAACCTGTTCAGGTATCCTTTGACGCACAGTCCACAGACTACCACGAGAGCCTTGAAGTATATCTCTCAAATGAAAACAGCTATTATTGCTTTAAGCTGGGGCCGGATAATGCATATGACCTTTCGCTGGAAGTAAAGGAGGGTACTTATACGGTTCATGCCTTTTCCATAGGAGATGCGAACCGTTACTACAGTTATAGAATCAACCCTGAGAAACTGACTGTGAAACAAGGAGAAAGCAATCAGGTCATGGTGTGGCTGCTGGAGCAAGAATCAGAAGCGGAAGATAACAGCCTTCCGCCGGACACGACGGAGCCTGCTTTGGAACCGGCAGTTTATGATTTCACAGATGGGGATACCGCCTGTGGGACATTGGAAGTTGAGTGTTCCTACATTTCCGGAGCTAAATCGGTGGTTTATCTTCTCTGCGATGAGAACGGGAATGAATACCCTATATCACTAAATGCTGATAACATGTATTCCGCTATTGCCCTGCTGCCATATGGCACTTACCATGAAACCGGGCGGCCAACAATCACCTTTTTCGAGGACTGTGAAGTGTCAAAGGACTACCGTTATACCTGGATTCATACAGACAGCGGCTATTTTGGAGATTATTTCACATTGAATGCAGACAATTCCACCATCACAACAGATGACCTGGCCGTCGTACTGCATCTGTCTCTTATACACATCTGACGCTGCCGACGAGCGATCTAGTGTAGATC
>OKVW01000290.1_pt1 | contig 32418 bp, 21 predicted proteins | sample 1606991 | NCBI WGS metagenome assembly OKVW01 (sample SAMN03281021, study PRJEB24777) | human gut metagenome | isolation source: fecal sample PR177 from 1 month old male Malay infant, vaginal delivered... | reverse complement strand
AATTATATTTATGCTGTATAAAAAATAAAAACATTGTAAAAAAGTGAGAAAGTGTTAAAAAAAGAAGTCATAAAAACAGGTATTTTTAATAAAAACAGTACTTTTTATTGTCTGAAAATAGTCAAATGTATGATAAAGTATCCTCATTCTAAAACAGGAGGGTTATAAATGAAAAAAAGATTTTCTAAAAATCTGTGGAAGCGCACCACAGCACTTTCAATGGCCGCCATAATGGCAGCAGGGTCTTGGAACTCGTTATTAGTAAATGCGCAGCATGTAAATGGAACAGCTCCATTCATTAATTCATGGCTGGTAGCAGGACCTTTTGAATCACCAGTCGCTGATGAGATTTACGGTACTGAGATACCGGACAATCCAAATTTGGCCATGCAGGCAGTTGCTTCTGCATCGTCAGCTACGTTTAATACAAATCCACCGGGGTTTTTAAACGATGGTTCCACCAGAAACCAATGGGTGACAGAAGGATCAGAGATACCCTGCTGGGCACAGTTGGAATGGAATGAGCCTATTACGGCAGGCAGTGTAGGGATTACACTGTGGAATGACGGGCGTCATAAAAACCAATGGTATGATCTTGTTTTCACTTATGCCGATGGAACCAAGAGTGATCCCATACGAGTAGACAGTACCTATCAAACTGCCGATCATCCCACGGTATACCAGCCGGAGATTCCATTAGAAAATGTGAAAACATTGCAGGTAATCGTTGATGACGGGCTGGAGCCTTATCCTGGAATTACAGGTATCAGCGAAATAGAAGTTTGCGAATATCCATTGAATGAAGCGGAATCAGCTGTAAAAGGCATTTCTGATGAAAGAGCAGAGATAGAGGAAGCGGAAGCGATAACAGAAGAAGCGATAACAGAAGAACCATCAGAAGTGATGGATAGGCAAGATGCTTTGCCGGTAGATGAAGCTGTACAGGAGGCGGTGACAGAACAAGCTGTAACCGAAGAAGTAATTACGGAAAAGACCGCAACGGAAGAAGCGGAGTCAGAAAAACCATTTACAGAAGCAGAAGCTGTGGCATCGGATAGAGCGGCAGCAGAACAAACAATCGTACCGAAACTGGGAGAAAGCATGACTCCGGACGGACAGAAATGGGAGTATTTCGATGACCGTATCTGGAACCGAACCTATGATGATTACCAGGACTTATATGGATATTACGGTGTTAAAAAGGGCGTTGATACCAAAAATAAATACGTCTACGCCCATACATATGTATATAGTGACACGGAACAGGAAGTCCAGTTCCGGTTTGGCAGCAGTGGTGAGCATCGTTTGTATGTAAATGATATTGCAGTGACGAGTCCATCTAAGCCGTCTGAGGTTCAAAAGGATATGGTAATGAAGGATATTCAGCTAAAAAAAGGCTGGAATAAGATTCTGCTTCAGATCAGGCATACCTATACAGACGATAAAAATGCCAATGGGGTACCAATCGCAAAGGATAATGATGTTTATTATCTTGGATTTTATGGCAGGATCACAGATCAGGAAGGAAATGAGCCGGAAGGCTTAACCTATTCTGTAACAGGAACTGACAGCGAATTGTCCATCACCACGGCAGGGCTTTCTGCTGATGATGTAGTACAGGATGGAAAGCCCGGAAGAGGCCTGCCTCAGAACGTATTGCCTATGGGATATACGGAGTGGCCCTACGTGTGGAATGAGTCCCAGTATAACCAGGATCAGTTTAATCTGGAAGCATCCGCTTTCCAATTCATGGCTGACGGAGGCAGACCCGGCTATACATGGGAAGTTACAGAAGGGGCGCTACCAGATGGACTGGAGCTAAAGAGCAACGGAACCATAGATGGAATCGTAGAAGCAGACCCGGGTGATTACGGCTTCACGGTACAGGTAACGGACAAGGATGGATCTGCTGCACAGCAGTCATATACCCTGAAGGTCAAAGAACGCCCGAATAAATGGTTTGAAGAAGGTCGTGTCAGTGCATTAAGCCACTGTATTCCTGTCTACCAGTATTTCGTAGATCCCAATTTTTCGGCAGATTTGTGGGCAGAACGTGCCAGCAGACAGGGCCATTCTCTGGTATCCATTGAGGCATTACAGCAGAATTACTACTGGCCGTCCCGTTTTGCAGATCCCAATCACGACAGGAATAAATATCTGCCAAAGGATGAAAATGGAAATGTAGTAGATGGATTAAAGCAGTTTGAAGAAGCAGTAAAACGTTATGGAATGAAATTTGGATTGTATTATGCCACAGAGGGAGGTGGACTGCAGCATTATTCTACGGATGTCTTTGTACAGAATGTGGAAGATTTAATACTACGCTATGACCCGGCATATCTTTATTTTGACGGTCCGCAGGCAATGGGAGGCGCAAACTATGATGTTATGTACAGCAATGTTCGCAACTACAGTGATGAAATTATAATTGATGCCAATGTCTGGGGTTCAGAATACGGAGATCCGGATTTGCGAACCGGTGAATGCAGCGGTATCTACGGACATGAGCGGGGATCAAAACTAACGAAGCGCACAATTATGGAACCATGGAAATCCCTCCATACAAAAAATAATTACACACCGTACTATGCAAGAAGAGATGACTACCGTATTGTTTCCCAGGAGATGGTGATGAATGCCGGAAGAGGTATGGTGGATAATAATGACCAGATGCCGTTAATGAGCAGAGGTACCAACTGGGATTCTCCGGAGGATGTGGCACAGAGATATCCAAAATCCGTCCAGGAATTTGTGGATGCAAGAGAGGGACTGGCGGGCTGGTTTGCCCCGGAAGGAAAGTCAGAGCGTCATGAATCAACTACAGGAACCCAGCCTTACTTTTTGAATGGGTCAAATTGTCAGTGTACGGATGATGGAGCAGGAAATATTGACCATTTTGAAGATGGACATGGACCAAAATGGGGATATGCAATGTCTCGTGACAATAACGTGTATCTGCATATAATGAAAGGTCCGGACAGTAGAATTGGATTTGATGCAATATCCGATCAGACTCTGTTGGCAGATCCCATCAGGGATCACGTTGAAAAAGTAATCTGGCTCAATGAAGACAAAGAGCTTTCCTTTACTCAGGACGGAGATTCGGTAAGCATAGATCTGACAGGTGTCACAGAAGATCAGGTAGATACGATTATCAAGATTGTAACGGATAATACGAAACGCAGCTATCAGCTGACAAATGTAACTGCCGAAGGTGAGCAGCTAGCAGATGACCGTTTACAGGTTAAAGCAGAGGGTTACATGACGTATCAGGCGTTAAAAGCAGATCTGGAAAAAGTGACTTTCTCAAGCTCTGATCCGTCAGTGGTATCGGTGGATGAAACCGGACTCGTAACACCCAAAGGCAATGGTGAGGCAGATATAATGGTAACCGGTACCTATGAGGGAGTTACAAAAGAAGATACTTTAAAAGTGAAGGCAGCAAATGGTAAAGTCTATGTTGGAGAAAACATGATAAGTGCGTCTTTATGGGTAGACCAAAAAGAAGCTTATGGAAGCGTAAACAATCTGGAAGGATATTCATACTATTTGGAGGGGCGTTCCCAAAAGGGCGGAGCAATTGGATTAAACGCTGCACAGGTAACGATGAAATGTGGAATTGTAGATCTGGCTGGCGGTGATAAATATACTCCTGTGGCTATTGCAGAGAGTGATCTCATTTCTTTTAAAGACGGAAAGCTGTTTGCAAAGTCTGTTGAGGAAACAACCCGCGCTGCCGTTTGGGCAGAAGTGCAGCTGGATGGAAACACATTTACCACAAACAGGGTATATCTGGATATTCAGCCTTATGAATCTGTAATGTCAGGTGCCAAAGTCACGGCAAGCGGACAGGTTGGGGATTATGCACCACAGAGGGTACTGGATGGCAGACTGATTACAGGTGCAGATCTTGATGCATCGAAATGGTCTGCGTCCGGAAAGGGAGAATCCTTCTTATCCTTTGAGCTTGAGAATCCGGCTAAAGTTGAAAATGTGGAAATACATTACAATTCCCGAAATCAGAAGTATTACAATACACCAAAGGAAATGGAGATTCAAATCAGCGATGACGGGGAAGCATGGAGAACAGTAGAAACCGTGGTACCGCCAACAGCGGGACAGGAAGCATATTTTGGATTTTCTGATATTTATAATGTAGAGCCAGTTACTGCAAAATATTTGAGACTGAACTTTCCAAAGGGCAGTAACGGTAATGCGGTAGATATTCTGGAAGTTGCACTAAATGGTGAATCTATGGCCGGGCGTCTGTCAAAACTTACAGTCAAAGGAGCTAAACTTACGGACACTGACGCAAAACTTGTGATTAACGGATATGATGGTACAGGTGCAGAAATGGATTTAAACGGAGCAGATATTTCTGTAGAAAGCAGCAATCCGGAGATTATTTCTGTTCATGACAATTTTAAACTGACCGCTGTATCAGAGGGCAAGACCCGGATAACCATAACTGCTGTAATGGACGGAGCATTGGCAGAAACTTCCCTGTTCGCCGATGTGGATAAAAATGGCCATATTTTCTTTGGCGATTATCTGGAGAAGGTCACATTGACTGCAGATACAGAAACAATTAGTGTTAATCATCCGGCATCCATTCGGATCCAGGGCATGTTAAATACAAATAAACCGGCGGGACTTGCTGACGCACAGGTAGAATATATATTCACTGAAGGAGCCCCCCTGCAGAAGCTGGAAGGCGCTGATATCATCTATATGCCCCAGGAAATTCCAATCGGGCAGAAGGTAAAAGTAAATGTCAGAGTAACACTTGACGGTGTAACCTCAGTCAGCAATTCCATAACTTTAGAAGCGGCAGGAAGTAATATCGCACCGGAAGCAGATATAAGAGTTTCTTCCGTGCGTTCCCGTTCCGGAGCACCGGATGGTAATGATGCAGACGAACGGTATACAGCCGAAAAAGCAGTAGATGGAAATGTGTCAACCCATTGGGCGGCCAAACAATCAGATCATTCTCCATGGATTGAAATGGATTTTGGCGAAGAAAAATCCATTCAAAAAGTGATACTGAATGAGCGTGGACATGAAGTGAATGCAATAAGAGAAGGCTTACTGGAATTCTATGATCAAACAGGAACGAAAGTATACGAAAAATTAGTCCAGGATATGAAATGGGAAGAATCCCAGGATAATCTTGTGGAGCTGGAACAGCCGGTAAAAGCTTCTACTCTGAAGTTTACCATTGATCCTGAAGAAAAATACCATCAGGCAGGAAGTGAACGGGGACTGGCGGAATTACAGGTATTATGTGCACCAGATACCCAGGAAAGTATAATTGCGGGATATCAGCCGGTGTATGCGGAGACGACTACAGGGGTTATTCCCAAAATGCCAGAGAATGTTACATCAGTTTACAGTGATCTTACTACAAAAGAAGAAGCGGTAAAATGGGATAACATTACACTGGATATGGTAGCTGAGCCAGGTGTTATATTTGTAGAAGGAACCGTAAATAATTCGGATAAAAAGGCAGCGGCAGAAATACGAATATGGAAATCATCCGAGCCCACACCGGATCCCGAAGTTAAGGTTGATAAAATTACGCTGAGCGAAACAGCTAAAACGGTGGTGAAAGGAACAAGCTTCCTGCTGAAGCCAGCCGTATCGCCATCCAATGCATCAAATAAAAATATCATATGGTCCACAAGCAATGGGAAAGTGGCAGCCGTAGACCAGTCCGGTAAAGTGACCGCAGCTGGATATGGAACGGCAGTCATCCGGGCACAGGCAGCAGACGGAAGCGGCAGATACGCCGACTGCAAAGTAACGGTAGGAAGCAATGTAGAAAAAATTACACTGAATGAAACAAAAAAATCAGTAACAAAAGGCACATCCTTTACGCTAAAGCCAGCCGTATCACCATCCAATGCTTTGAATAAAAATCTCATATGGTCTTCCAGTAATGAGAAAGCGGCATCGGTAAACCAGTCCGGCAGAGTAACGGCAAAGGGATACGGAACAGCAACCATCAAAGTACAGGCAGCAGACGGAAGTGGAACATATGCATCCTGTAAAGTAACGTCAGGATATAAAATCAACTACCATCTGAATAAAGGAACCAACAGCAAATTCAATCCCGCAAGCTGTTATAAGTCAAAAGTAACCTTAAAGGCTCCTTCCAGAAAAGGATATGCATTTAAAGGCTGGTATTCCGATAAGAAATTAAAGAAAAAATGTACCAGCATTCCGGCATCTGCAAGGAAAGATGTCCACGTATATGCGAAATGGGAGAGAGTTAAGGTAGAAAAAACTTCTATCAGCAAATTACAGAGCAGGAAAGCCGGCAGAATGACAGTGAACTGGAAAAAAGTAAAGTCTGTAAGCGGCTATCAGCTGGTATATGGCAGCAATGCTAAAATGACCAAAGGGAAAAATGCAGTAACCACAAGAAGTACAGGCAAGACAATCAAGAACCTGAAAAAAGGCAGGACATATTATGTGAAAGTACGTGCATATAAAACGGATTCTGCCGGAAAGAAAGTGTACGGATCTTATGGCAGGACAGAAAAGATCAGGATTAAAAAATAGTAAAAACGGAAGAATGATCTGACTCCGTATCATGAAAGGCTGATTGAAAAATGCCGCAACAAAGTCGCAGGAATATCATGTTTCTGCGGCTTTTTGCATCTATGGAACGCCTGGTAACCCAAATGCATAGCTGGCTTCGGCTTGTATATTTCAGAAAAAAGAAATATAATAAGCCCAAGAGCGTGTTTGAAAATTCATTTCCCCCAGCTGCCAGAAAGCAATTTAAAACACGATCTGCAGGAAAGGATGGTGAATATAAATGAAACAGATATTTTTAGTAGAAGACGATAAAGAAATTGCAAAAAACCTTGGGCGCCTGCTTCGTTCGGAAGGATTTACCGTTACCCATGCCCCTACGCAGAAAGAGGCTGTTGCAATGCTTGCAGAATATAAATTCGACCTGGCACTGGTGGATATTTCCCTGCCTGACGGAAATGGTTTTACCGTATGTACAGAGATCAGGCAGAACCAGGACATTCCCGTGATCTTTCTTACAGCTTCCGGGGATGAAGCCAGTGTTGTTACAGGGCTGAATATGGGGGCAGATGACTATATTACCAAACCTTTTCGTCCGCGGGAATTGATCGCCAGGATTGGCACCGCTCTAAGGAAATACGGTCGTTCTCCATCTGCATTTGAATTATTCGGGCTTCAGGTTGATACCGTAAACGGATTGGTAAAAAAAGACGGCAGGGAAGTTTTCCTGTCGGCGTTAGAATACCGCCTGCTGCTGATCTTTATCAACAACCCAAAAAGTATTATTACACGGAACAGGCTGTTAGACGAACTGTGGGACGCGGCGGGTGAGTTCGTCAACAACAATACATTAACGGTATACATCAAGCGTCTCAGGGAGAAAATTGAGGACGATCCTGCTAATCCGAAGATCATCCTGACTGTTCACGGAACAGGGTATCGATTGGGAGGCAGCTATGTTTCGGAATAGAGAGATTCGGAAGTTTGCGGTCTTGTTTGCCCTGATAACAGCTTCAGCTGCTGTGGTGGGATTTGCTATTCATCCTGAGTCGGGAATACTGGTCCTTATTTTCGCCGCAGCTCTGGGAGCCGCATTTCTGGTTTTTACCAAATCCCGTTACCAAAGCCTGGAACACCTGGCAAACCAGATCGACATCGTACTGCATAACGATGACCACCTGTATATTACCGAACTGGATGAGGGTGAACTATCTATTTTGCAAAGTGAGATCACGAAAATGATGCTGCGTATCCGGGAGCAAAATGACGCACTGAAAAAAGAGAAGCACCATCTTGCAGATTCTCTTGCCGATATAGCCCATCAGCTTCGTACCCCGCTTACCTCTGCAAATCTGATTCTGACTCTGCTGCAAAATAATCCGGAAGAAAAAGAACAAAAGGAACTGCTTCGTGAAATAGAGGAATTGTTTATACAAATGGACTGGCTGATTACCTCATTACTGAAAATATCCCGTTTGGATGCAGGTATTGTGGCTTTCCAGGAAGAACAGATCAACGTGGAGCGTCTGATTGACTCATCACTTCATCCATTTCTGATTTCAATGGAACTGCACAATGTGCAGATCGAAACAGAAATACCCAAAGGAATCGTGATTTCAGGAGATGCAGGCTGGCTTTCAGAAGCAATCAAAAATATCCTGAAAAATTGTATGGAAAGTGCAGGTGACAATGGCAGGATCAAAATATCCTGTGAAGATACCCTGCTGTATACGAAAATTATGATTCATGACAGCGGTCCGGGTTTTGAAAAAGAAGATTTGCCCCATTTGTTTGACCGATTCTACCGTGGGAAAAATTCAGGAGCCACAGGATACGGGATTGGATTGGCACTCTGTAAGATGATTATCACTCGTCAGAAAGGAACGATTAGCGTAAATAACCATCCTCAGGGAGGAGCCGTTTTTTCAATCCGATTTTCAAAATGAGGATTCAATGCTTGAAAAGTGACGGATCTCTCACATAAAAGTCACAAAAATGTAAGTGCAAAGTTCTATTATGGGTATAGCACAAGTAAAAGGAGGCTCACATAATGGAGTTTTTAAGAGTTCATGATTTATGTAAAGTTTACGGTAAGGGTGAAAACCAGGTTACTGCACTGGACCATGTGTCACTTACCATTAAAAAAGGGGATTTTACCGCGATTATAGGTTCCTCAGGTTCCGGTAAATCCACCTTGCTTCACGCTATTGCAGGCGTTGATGTGCCCACAAGCGGCCAGGTATTTTTGGACGGGCAGGATGTATATGCCCAGAGCAATGAGAAACTTGCTATTTTCCGCAGACGGCAGGTGGGACTGATTTATCAATTCCACAACCTCATTCCCACACTGAATGTAGTGGAAAACATTACACTGCCAATTTTGATGGACAAACGGAAAGTCAACAGAGAAAGGCTGAATGATATGCTGGATCTGCTTGGTCTGCAGGAACGAAAAACACATTTGCCTAACCAGCTTTCCGGCGGACAGCAGCAGCGGGTCGCTATCGGACGCGCCCTAATGAATGCGCCTGCGGTAATGCTTGCAGATGAACCTACCGGAAGCCTGGACAGTCAAAACGGACAGGAAATCATTCATCTGCTGAAAGAAAGCCACCGTAAATACCACCAGACTCTGATTATTGTAACCCACGATGAAAATATCGCTTTGCAGGCAGACCGCATTATTACCATTGCAGACGGAAAGGTGGTTCGGGATGAAAGGCAGGTGGCCTGGTCATGAATATTTTCAATAAGGTTGCTCTGCAGGGGTTAATTAAGAACCGGGCGAGAACGTTTATAACGATCATCGGAGTTGTCCTGTCTGCCGCCCTGATTACAGCAGTCGCTTCATTTGCCGTTTCCCTGCAAACCTATATGGTAAATGGGGCAATCATGAAATACGGCGGCTGGCACGTTGCATTTCCCTATGAAGATTCCGCTTTTATACAGGAACAATCCCAGGACAGCAGAGTTTCCAGCGTTGCATCTTTTGAAAATGTTGGCTGGGCAATGCTTGAAGGCGGAGAAAACCCTGACAAACCATATCTATTTATAGCCGGTTTTAACAAGGACACCTTTGATGCTCTGCCGATTGATCTGCTTTCAGGCAGACTGCCGGAAAACAGCAATGAGATTGTTGCCCCGGCTCATGTATCGTCAAACGGCGGTGTAAAGATATCAGTTGGGGATACCCTTACTCTCCCTGTTGGCATCCGCCATGCCGGAGAGGAGACACTCAGCCAGCATAATCCGTTCCGTTCAGGAGAGGAAACATTGACAGCACAGGAAAACAAAACTTATACGGTCGTAGGTATATGCCAGAGACCTGCATTTGAGGAACGATCTGCTCCGGGCTACACGTTTATCACAAAAGCGGATACCACAGACAAAGAGGAGAGTTTCAGTGCATTTGTTACTCTGAAAAATCCGGCAAAGGTTCGCTTGTATGCAGACCAGGCTGCCGGGGACGGCGCGTATATTCTGAACGACGACGTACTGCGGTTCATGGGAATTTCCGATGATCTGATATTCAATACCCTGCTCTATTCCATTGGCGGTGTACTGGTTGTACTTATTATGCTGGGTTCAGTATTTCTGATTTACAACTCATTTCATATCTCCCTGAATGAACGAACCCATCAGTTTGGAATTCTCATGTCGGTGGGAGCTACGGAGAAACAGCTAAAAAATTCTGTGCTGTTTGAGGGACTTTGTATCGGAGCTGTGGGGATTCCCATTGGCATATTAATTAGTATTCCCAGCATCAAACTCGTACTTGCCCTTGTAGCTAAGAATTTCGCCAATGTGCTTTATGACAATGTACCTCTGACGTTAAAAGTATCTGTTCCAGCTCTGGCGGCGGCAGTAGTGATCAGCATGGTCACTATCTTGATTTCGGCGTATATTCCGGCAAAGAAAGCGGCTGGCATACCGGTTATGGAGTGTATCCGTCAGACAAATGAAATCAAGGTTGAGGCAAAAGCCATCAAAACTTCTAAATTTACATGGCGCATTTACGGTTTGGAAGAAATGCTTGCATTAAAAAACTTTAAGAGGAACAAGCGGCGGTATCGCAGCATTATCCTATCGCTTACTTTAAGCGTTGTGCTGTTTGTAGCTGCCAGCGCCTTTCGATCAGATTTAAATCAGACAGCACAGCAGACAAAAGTGGTTACCGACTATGACATCGGATTGGGCACACAGGACATGGATGACAGCGAAATGCTTGGGCTTTATGACAAGCTGAAGGCTGTGGAAGGCGTTACCCAAAGTTCCTGTCAGATCATTCAGAAGTATTCCTGTGCTGTTCAGTCAGGCAGTCTGTCTAATGCTTACCGGCAATCATCAGGTGAACATTTAACGGAAGAAACGGTAAATCTGCCCATGGAAATTCAATTTTTGGACGATGACACCTATCATGAAATTATCAATGGTTTGGGTTTGCCTGCTGAGGAATATACCGGGGAAAATGCAAAACTGATCGCGGTTGCCAAAATGGAGGATAACAGTGGTCAGGCTGGGGATGTCAGCCAGCTTGCAGATTTATTCAAAAGTTCTTCTTCCAGTGTTACGGTTATGCCTGAAGTAAATGGCAAGCCCCAATTAGAGCAGGGGAAAAATATAATGATTACCAGTGTGGACATTGTGCCTCCAGATACCCCGCCAATAACCGGAACCGTCCAGCAGAAGCCATACTTCTTTCAGATCATGGCACCCTGGTCCCTCAGGGAGAAACTCGCCCTCACCGATACCGCTGCAGATGTCAGGGTCAAAGGTCTAACGTTTCAGTCAGATAATCCTTCGAAGTCAACAGCGAAGATGCAGGCGCTGATTGAAGGATCGGGAATTACCTCCAGCTATACGTTATACAACGTCCATGCAATGATGGAGTTAAACCGCAACGTCTTATTCATTGTAAATCTGTTTACTGTTGTTTTTATCATCATGATTTCACTGATCGCAGTAGCAAATGTATTCAATACGATTGCAACCAATATCAAGCTGCGCAGGCGTGAGCTTGCCATGCTTCGTTCGGTGGGAATGTCCGACAGGGATTTTAATAAGATGATGCGTTTTGAGTGTATCTTATATGGTGGATGGACGCTGGTGTTTGGACTGCCAATATCAGTGATACTCTCATGGCTGATTTATAAGGGGATGATGGCCGGCGGTGCAGACATTGATTTTACACTCCCTTTGGGAAGCATCATAATCAGTATGCTTGGCGTATTTTCTGTAATATTTATTACAATGCTTTATGCCGTGAGTAAGATCAGAAAAGAAAATATCATTGATGCACTTCGGGATGATATGGCCTGACGGCCGGATGCCTAAAGGCGGCGTTAAGATGAAAGTAAAATGAGTTTAATAACTAACAGCGGGCGTCAGATCATATCTGGCGCCTGTTTGTATTATGATTATCAGAAAATGACGAACCTAAGCAGCATTGTCACATTCCGCCCCATCCGGAATTTCACCCGCCCATTTAAATGCCTTTTGAGCCAGAACAACCGCGATAATTTCGTTTATAACAGCAGCGGCTGCAATGGTACCCTGTATGATTTTGGCTGAATCCGGTGCGGGTCCTTCCAGGGCAGCAACGGCAATTCCTGTAAATACCAGAGATACTCCGGAATGGGGAAGAAGGGTAAAGCCTAGATATTTGCGAATCACATCCGGCGCATGTGAAAGCCGGGCGCCCAAATATGCACCGCTGTATTTGCCCACAGCTCTGGATAAAATATAGATTGCCGTAAATATGCCGGCACCCATAATCAAGTGGTAATCCAGAGGTGCCCCCAGATTCAGGATCACTGCAATCAAAGCAAATCCCAGAATCGGATTAAATTTCTTCATAATAACCTGCAGCTGTTCTTCCGGGATAATATTGGAAAATGCGGCGGAAAATGCCATACCAATCAGCATGAAATTCAAAACAGGTTCCGGCAGTATATAGGTATTAAATAAAAATCCGCAGATGGAAGCCAATAGTATAAAAGCACATAGTTCCAGGAGACAGAGGTTAGCGGAGGTTGTCTTTTTAAACAGGAAACCTGCGGGTATGCCGATCACTGCACCGATGATCACAGGAAGTACCGGAGTGAGGACGATCATATAAATGGGCATGGCAGATGCGGATACCTGTGCGGAAACCACAGATATAATTGTAAAAAAGATGACAACCCCGATAATATCATCAATTGCAGCAAGGGGGATCAAAGTCTTTGTTACAGGACCATTTGTATGGAATTCCCTGACGATGGACAGGGACGGGGCAGGTGCAGTTGCAAGAGCAATACTTCCCATAATGGCAGCAAGATAGAGCGGAATGTTAAGAAAGTAAAAGATTGCTCCAAAAGTAAGGGTAACTACAGCAAAAGTTACCAGAGATTCGGCAATTGTCGTCACAATAATCTGATTGCCGGAACGTTTTATATTTTTCCAGATAATTTCTGTACCAATCATCAGCCCCACTGCACACTCCAGTATATGATTGGAAGTTTGGTACCACTTCATCTCCAGAACAGATTGATTCAATAGCTGCAGGGCGTGGGGACCCAGGATCATACCTGCAATGAGCCAGCCCAAAATAGCAGGCAGTTTGATTTTAGAAACTAATTTGCCGGCAGCAAATGCCAGAACAATTGCTGCAGCCAGACGTAAAACAGCCAATATCATAGTCGTTCCTCCTGGGCAATGCCATATAAAATCATATCTACCGATTTTCTAACTTTTTCTTCATGAAGCGTGATAAATTTATTTTCATTTTCCCAGCCGTTTGAATCTTGAAAATACTGCTGGTGAAAGATTTCCTGGACCGCAGTGAAATAGGAACAGGCATCTTCAACGGATATTCCTTTGCGCAGGGTCAGCCCGGATAATGCGGATTCAAAGAGTCTGAGATTAAATTGATCGAGATCTTTCTTTAATACATCAATGTCCGCCTTTAAATGAATTGGCGGCTGTATGACTGCATTGTAAAAAATACGTATAAATAAGGGATTTTCCGTAAAAAATCGAAGTCGGGCATCAAAATATTCTTCCAGTCGGAGATCAGAGCGGCTGGTTTCGGTACATTTCGTTTTCAGATACTCCATTAAAGCTTCAAAGCAGGCTTTTACACAGCTCAGATACAACTCATCTTTATTTTTAAAATAGTGGTATACCAGCCCTTTGGAAATACCGCTTTCTGCAAGTGCAGCATTCAGGGAAGCCTTATCATAACCGCTGCTGCCAAATTCCCCTATAGCCGCATGCAAAATTTTTTCACGGCTTTGTAATGTTTTTAGTTCTCTTTTCATGAAGGAATCCTCCTGATATTTAATAATTGACTGGGTGGTCTGTTTGTAGTATAGCAGAAATAGACCGAGTGGTCAATTAGTTAATGCTATTTTCTATCAAGAAATCATTAATACTCTATTTTCCATATCATAATTGCACATTATCCATATTCATTTAATAAACGTATGTGGTAAAATATAATGGAGTATACACAGGAGGGAGAACATGAAAAAATACAAGTTTCGTTTTCAGATACTGCTAATGAATATCTCTGTAATTAGTTTTATCGTAATCGCTTTTCTTGTTGTTTTTCTAATCTATTATTCAGACGGACAAGCCGGGCGGCGTGACGAGGAATTGGAGAACGCGGTAGAGAATATTAATAAAAATATCAGTAGTACATTGGAAATGCTGGATAGTATTGCCCTGCAGTTAAGTACAAATAATTATATCGTGGGTGTGTTTAAAGAACTGTCAAACCAGGATGCAGCAAATTATTTTAAAAGTGAAGTGGCAGAAACAAAGACAATACATGAATTTATGTGGTCTTATATTTTAAAGCAGAATACAGCTACAAGGGTCTGTGTCTATAATGACAATGGGGATTTTGTTTATTCCGGAAATGCGGTAGATAATAGTCCGTTAAAAGAGTATATCAGAGACGGGCGCCTTCTGGAACTAAAGGATGCATTTTCCCACCAGAATAAAAAGAAGCTCTATTTAAAGTATGATAAAGATCCGCTGACGGAGAAAGATAATATCGGTTATATCAGTATTGTAAGAGAAATAAAAGAGTATCCGCTGCTAAATGAAAAAACCCTGGGATATGTGGAAGTACAGTTATCGCTGAGTGCTTTGGATAAGGTGATATTTCCCAAAAGTGATAAAGATTTTTCTTATCTTAAGGATATGCAGACAGGCAATATCATCAGCAGGTCAACAAAAAGATTTAATCAGATACCAAAGGGCAGAGGCTATTATGAAAAAAGCAGTTCTTTAAACGATTATGGACTTACTGTCGTAGTCGTAAGAGATAACAAGGAACAGACTATATTTGTACGTAATGTGATGATTAGTATTGTAATTATCATTATTTTTTTGATAGCAGGTGTGTATCTGATTCAAAGAAGAATATTGATAAAACTCACACAGCCACTGGTGAATCTGTGTGATTCTGTAAAGCAGATAGAATTTGAACAGGTCGTAAATAAAAAGTTTCAAGAATGCGATTATGATGAATTTGCGCGGATTACTGCTGCTTTTGATCAGATGCTGCTCAATTTGAAGAAGTCCATGGATGAAGTAGTATTATCTAAGACAAGTGAAGTAAAGGCACAGATGTATGCGTTACAGGCCCAGATGGACCCGCACTTTATCCATAATACAATTGCCGTGATAGGTGCATTGGCAGATGAGGGAGAAGATGAGAAGATTACGGATGTCTGTGAAAAATTATCAGAAATGATCCGCTACAGCGGAGAATTTACGGGAACAGATATTTTATTAACAGAGGAAGTTCAGTATGCCATAAACTATATGGAGTTGATGAAGGTACGGTATGAAGAAAATTTCTCTTATGAGATAGACTTTCGTGTGGATCGTGAAATCCGTATTCCCAAATTTATTTTACAGCCGCTGGTAGAAAATTGTTTTAAGCATGGATTTAAGAAAAAGAGCTTTCCATGGAATATAAAGATTTCTTGTTTTGAAGATGAGAACCAGTGGTACCTGGAGGTTACGGATAATGGAATTGGAATCTCTTCTGAACATAAAAATAGAATTTTGAATAAAGTGCACAGGATGCAGGACGCTATGACTCAGGACATGCTGGAACAATTAAGAATAGGAGGATTGTCTTTACAAAATGTGACGGCCAGACTTTACTTATATTACCATGAAGATATGATCTTTCAAATAACAGAAGAACCCCAGGGCGGTACACGGGTTTGTATAGGAGGTGCAAAACTATGATTGAAGTATTGGTAGCAGAAGATGAATTGCCCATTCTAAGAGTTCTTAGTAAAAATATTGAGCGTGAGAATGGTGCCTTTAAGGTTATTGCAATGGCTGAAAACGGTCAGCAGGCTATCGGGATTTTGAAAGAGAAAAAGGTGCGGGTTGCGTTTTTAGACATTAATATGCCGATTCTGGACGGTATTGCTGTTCTTGAATATATTTCTGAAAACAAGCTTCCTGTGATACCTGTTATTATAAGCGGTTATCAGGAATTTACATATGCACAGTCAGCCATAAGGCTGGGAGCATTTGATTATCTGTTAAAACCGGTAAAAAAGATTCAGCTAAAGGAGCTGCTCCAAAAAATAGAAATTCAGCTTTCAGGGGAGAGTCACGCAGACAAACAAAAAATGTATGCAGATATGATTCAAGGTGAACAAGGTATAGAAAAGTCACAGGACCGGCTCCCGGAAAAATGTTATTTTGGAATCTTGTATTTTGGTTCTTATAAGCTGACGGACGAAGGTTATTTTCTTACACAGAGGCAGAGAGAACTGCAGAATTGTTTTATGAAATTTATGGAACTGGAATTTGATACAGATGATTACTGGATGGTAAATGGAAAATGCCAGGCAGAGAAGATATTGATTTTTCAGGAATCGGTGTTGGGTGTGGTTCCCAAATTGAAACGGATCTGTGAGCAGGCATGGGAAGAAACGCAGATTCCCATAACGGTGGTTATGCATAAGGGTCTGATATTATCGGAAGATATCCATAGGGCATATAAAGGAAACTGTAGTTATGGGAAAGCACATATGCATATTTCAAGGTATCTATTTGTTCTAAATGCAGAGCTTGGCAGTGAGAAAGAAAAGTTTATGGAAAAGGAAATCGATTTTGATGAGGCTGTCATAAAAAATGTACAGGGAATTTTGGGAGAGCTTGATGAAATAATGGAAAAAGTACAGGATAACCGCTATTTATTGGTTCGCTATCTGAAACGTTTTTTCCGGAAATTAAGTACGAAAGTCTTTTGTAATTATAGTTATGACGAAATGGAAGAAGATATCCTAAGGGCAGTTGAAACAAGTTACAGCAAAGAAGAACTGTATGAGAAAATGCAGGGGATTATAATGGAGTGCTTTACTTTTGATATCAGCAACCGGAAAAATAAACAGGCTTTGGCATGGGATATCAAAAAATATCTGGAATCCAATTACAAACAGTCGGTTTCTAATCAGGAACTGTCAGGAGTATTCGGGTTCGTACCTACATATCTGAGATCAATTTTCAGAGAATTTTATGAAATGTCCCCCAGCGAATATCTCCAGCAGATTAGGCTGGACAAGGCAGAGGAGATGCTTCTTGTGGAACCGGAGATTTCTCTGCGTGACATTTCTGAAGAAATTGGATATCATGATGCTTTGTATTTTTCGAAAACATTTAAAAAAGAATTGGGGATGACCCCCTCAGAATATCGCAGAGAGAAAAAGCAATGCAGCAAATAACCGCTGGTTTTTCGTTTTTTACATGGGATAGTTTCTTTTTTTACATTTAATCCATGGGGAATGGATGATAAGATTAGCCCATAAAAAAGAAGGAGGAAACGAAATGAAAGGGAAAGAAGCAGCAAGAATTATTGCGGTAATATGTACACTGGGACTTCTTGTTTCAGGAATCAGCGGGTGCAATAACAGCTCGGAAACAAAAGAAACATCATCCCCCAAGGCAGATACCAGTGGAGCAGAAGGCGGGACAGAAGAGACGCAGGCACAGGAGACAGAGAAAACGGTTTCCAATGAAGAAAGGCAGGTTTCAGCAATGGTTATGCAGTCCAGAAATTATCCGGGATTGCAGAAAATGATTGATAAACTGCAGGAAGAAGAGAATATAACAGTGGATCTTCAAGTGGTACCCGATGACCAGTACGATAATCTGCTGAAAATGAAATTGGGGTCAGGTGAGTGTCCGGATATGATTGATTACAGTGTGCCGCAGATCTATGGATTGATCGATGCGCCAAAGTATCTGGCAGATCTGAGCGATGAGGCATGGGTGAAGCAGCTTGTTGCCCCTGAGGTATCCACACATGATGATGGTAAAATTTATTCCTTTACGTTTAAAGCAACCAACGGTATACAGGGTATGATTTATAACAAAAAGGTATTTGAAGAGAATGGAATAACCGAGATTCCAAAAACAGTAGAAGAATTTGATGCAGTATGTGAAAAGTTAAAAGAAGCAGGTATTACTCCGATTCTGCTGCCATCTGATCCATGGGTACCGCAGATCTGGATGTCTTCCGGTTTCAGCCGTGCATTTGGAAGTACAGAAAAATGCCAGGAGTTTGCAGAGAAGATCTTAACCAATCAGGCGAAGTTTTCAGACTATCCGGAATTAGCTATGGTAATTGACGAATACCTGGCTATGTTTAAAAAAGGATACTTTAACGATGATTATCGGACAGTCAGTTATGACAGCTGCCTGGACAGGCTTTCAAATGGTGAAGGTGCAATGATCTATGGTACCTCATTGATGGTTGGGACAATTGAAGGCACATTCCCGGATGCACAGGTTGGGCTTTTTAATATGCCTGCGGACTTTGTAGAGACAGATGTTATGTGTGAAACCCCGAATTCAATTGGATTTTCCGCATATAAAGAATCAGAAAATATAGATACGGTAAAAGAGATCTTTCAGCTTTGGTCCACTCCGGAATACTGTAATCTCTGGTTTGAAGGAAATGCCGGATTCCCTGCATTCCCGGATGTAGACGGCGGGAAAATGAATGAGGATGTATTGAAACTATACAACGATTATACAAAACAAGATAAATTAGTAGGAGAAATGAATATATTTTTAAATGATATTCAGCCATTGTATAACAGTACGTTATGGGTATATTATCTGGAAGCGCCTTCAAAAGGAGAAATGGATGGGAACGGGCTTTTGGATAGATTTCAGGAGGATGTCAATAAGTTTATGAAGGAAAAACAGGCGCCGGGATTTTAGTAAGGAGGCTGCCGTGCTAATCTATGTTAAGAGCGGACAGATTCAATGCTTGGTTAACAGCAGAATTGTGCGGCGGCTATTTTTACGCCTAAATGCAGAAAGGATTGGATATGGAAAGAAAAAAAACCAAACAAAAAAATTATTATGCCATGTATCTGGCAGCACCGGCAGCATTTTTTTACAGTTTATTTATCATCGTGCCGTTTATTATGAGTATCCTGCTCTCATTTACTGACTGGAATATCGAACGGCTGTATATGCCTGTACTCAGGGGAATTGATAATTATCTTACTATTTTTAAAGATCCAATATTTGTACGTTCACTCCTGAATACATTATTATTTGCAATTAGTACAACAATCCTTAAGATGCTGTTTGGACTCTTACTGGCGCTGGGACTTACTAAGGCAACCAGATTGAATAGTCTTCTCCGAACTATATTTTATGTTCCCTGTGTATTAAGCCCGCTGATTATAGGCGTAATATTTACATCTATACTGGCAAAAGAAGGACTATTTAATCATTTATTGCAGGCGGTAGGATTATCTTCATTTGCCATGGATTGGCTTTCAAAATATGCTAGTGCCATGTCATCAGTCATTTTAATTGAGGGATGGATGTGGTCCGGATTCAATATGTTTATATTTATTTCCGGACTGCAGGCAATTCCCCGGGATTATTATGAAGCTGCGGATACAGAAGGTGTCAGTAAATGGAATCAATTCAAATATATTACTCTGCCCCTGCTGATTCCCTCATTTACCGTGATAATCACACTGAATATTACGGGCAGCCTCAAGGTTTTTGATTTGATTTACGTACTGACCAATGGAGGGCCGGGATTTGACACACAAGTGCTCAGTACCTTTACCTACCGGGCATTCGGGCTGGGCCTGCTTGGGGAGTCAAGTGCCTCCTCTGTGGTATTAATGCTTGTAGTTATGGTGATTTCGTTTACCTTAAACAGAGTACTAAAGAAAAGGGAGGTGGAGATGTAATGAAAAAACAAAAAACTTATCGGACGATGAAATATCTGCTTTTACTTTTTCTTGCCCTCGTGTATTTAATTCCTGTTGTAATGATGGTTTTAGGATCCCTGAAAACCCAGAGTCAGGCGCTCCAGTTTGATCTGAGCTGGCCCAGGGAATTTCTGTGGTCTAATTACACCTATGTCTTAAAAAGAGGAAATATTTTAAACGGGTATAAAAATAGTATTATCATTACTGGATGTGCAACTTTTCTGGTTATACTTTGCGGTGCTTTTGCGGGTATTTTAATTGGAAGAAGATATGATAAAAGAGCAAAAGGATTATACTACTTTTTTCTGTTAGGCTTAACGATGACGATGCAGACGGCAAGTACGTTTGCCTTATTAAAAACACTTCATATATATGGAAGCCTGCTTGCCGTTATCTGTATTTACGTGGGGCTTCGCATGCCATTTACGGTAATGACTTTTTCCAGTTTTGTAAAAGGAATTCCAAGGGAAATAGATGAGGCTGCCATTGTGGACGGATGTGGTCTGTTAAATCTTACCCTTCGGATTTTAGTACCGATTTTAAAACCCATTATGATTACGAATCTGGTGGTTACGGCTATAAGTGTATGGAATGATTTTATGCTGCCCTTATTTTTCTTGAATTCATCCAGAAAATGGACGGTACCGCTGACGATTTATAACTTTTTTGGAATGTATGCAAGGGATTGGAATTATGTATTTGCCGCGCTTACACTTACCATACTTCCGATATTGGTCTTATACTTGTTTTTGCAGAAATATATTGTGGAAGGCATGACTTCGGGTGCCGTTAAGGGATAGGAGGGTCTCGATGAAAAAAAATATTTTGGTAATTTTATGTGACCAGCTAAGAGCTGACTTATTATCCTGTTATGGATGCGGGAGTTTTAAAACACCTGCAATTGATGAACTGGCAGAGCATGGCACACTGTTTCGCGGGGCGGTGACAGCTTCACCGGTCTGTGCACCTGCCAGAGCATCTATGATGACAGGCAGATATGTAAGTGACCATCAGGTATGGACGAACGATGTTCCATTTCGGGAAGGCATGGAACTTCTGCCGGAGCGTATGAGTGAAATGGGTTACCGTACCGGTTGTTTTGGGAAATTGCATCATTTTCCGCCAAGAGATACAAAAGGTTTCGATACAGCTTTTCTGATGGAAGAAAACCGAATGGGCAAAGATGAGGACTATCTAGCATGGCTCCATGAAAAGCAGCGGGAGGCGGAAGACGTATTTCCGGAAGCCGGCGGAAATTTTCCATATGGCAGGAGTATGTATTACGAGAACTGGATTGCGGACAGAGCTATGGATTTTATGATTCCGGTAGAAGAAAAACCGTTTTTTTCCTGGATTTCATTTCAGGGTCCCCATACACCCTTAGACCCGCCGGAAGAGGATGAGCTGAATTATATAGATAAAGAAGAACTGCCGTATGACTTCCATGAGGAATTTGATCCTCCATGTGAAGTGGCGAAATACAGGAAGTATCGGCTGGACTATCATTATAGCATTGAGGATCATAGAAATTATCGATTTAAATATTGTAAACTAATACGGGAAATAGATCATCAGGTAGGGCGTATACTTGGTTTCTTGAAAAAGAATGGAATTTATGAGGATACCATAATTATTTTTTCTGCTGATCACGGAGATCTGTGCGGGGATTACGGAATGAGGCAGAAAGGTCCTTTTTTGTATAAAGGGCAGTTAGAAATACCGTTTATCATAGCAAATCACCCGAACCTCCCTAAGGGAACCGCAACTGATATGCCGGTTGGAAATTTAGACATTGGGGCAACGGTTCTGGGGGCAGCAGGATCTGAAAGGCCGTTTGGGCAGTCCAGGGACATTGGGGCGATGTATCAGCGGGAAGAATTAAGGCACAAAGTGATATTCAGTGAACTTTGTGACAGCGTTAAGATTATAAGCAGTCCCCAATACCGCCTTGCATATTATCCATTTACCGGAGAGTGTGAACTTATTAATAGAAATAATGAGCGAATAAATCTTGCGAATGATCCCGCGTATCAGGACGTTTTAGTCCGAATGCTTATGCATGTAATAGACTTTATGGTGTGTGCAAAAGGTGTACGGATAGAAGCCCAGGATCTCACGCCAAAGGTTCAGCACGGTCTGAGGGAAAAAATGCCTGATTTTAAGAATGACATTCCACTTGCATTTCCGATCCAGAATGCTTGTCAGATTGAGAATTTAAAAAGAGCGGGTCTTAATTATACATACAATGAATTCTGTAAAACAAGGGGAGTACTGCGGTCCTATGGAACATATTGGGATGCACACAAGTAATGCGGAGAACAAAAGGCGATTACGGATACCAAATCACTGGTATCCGAATTTTTTTGCCTAAAAAGTACAGATATCTTAATAATCTCCTAATTGGAGAAAAAGGAAGCCCAAAATTGTATTAAATCTGATAAATTAAATACTAAACCCTTTTTATACTTCAATGCTATAATGACGAAGAAAAACGAAAAGGCAAAATATAAGCCTTACATAATCGTTATTTCCATATCTTATTTGAGATATAAAAAAGGAGGATTTTAAGATGAAAAGAAAGACAGTAATGAAAGTTCTGACTTGCGGAGCAGCAGCAGTGATGACAATGGGTGTTATGGCTGGATGCGGAACAAGAGGGGGAGAATCTGCGGCTACCGGTACTTCCCAGTCTGCTTCCGAAGATGCAGGCAGTACATCCGGTGAAGGGAAAAGTGACGCCAATGTAATGATCGGCTCTGCAATTTACAAATTTGATGATACCTTTATGACAGGTGTAAGAACGGCTATGACAGACCAGGCAAAGGCAGAGGGAGCAGAACTTGAATTGGTGGATTCACAAAATAAGCAGCCGACCCAGAATGAGCAGGTGGATACTTTTATTACAAAGGGTGTAACGGCACTTGCAATTAACCCGGTAGACCGTACTGCTGCGGGTCCGATTATAGAAAAAGCAAAAGCAAAGAGCCTTCCGATTGTATTTTTAAACCGTGAACCGGAAGAAGCGGATATGAAGAGCTACGATAAAGTATGGTATGTAGGCGCTAAGGCAGAACAGTCCGGCCAGCTTTCGGGAGAAATCATTGCCGACTATTTTAAAGCAAATCCCGATGCGGATAAAAACGGTGACGGTGTCATTCAATATGTTATGCTTCAGGGAGAACCAGGACATCAGGATGCAACGCTTCGCACGGAGTATTCCATTAAAGCCATTGAAGAAGCCGGGTTTAAAACAGAGAAACTGGCAGCAGATACTGCTATGTGGGACAAGGCAAAGGCAACGGATTTAATGAAAGCTTTTATCACCGGACAGGGTCTGGATAAAATCGAAGCAGTAATTTCCAATAATGATGATATGGCACTGGGTGCGGTAGAGGCATTAAAAGCAGAGGGTTACAATAAAGAAGACAAATCAAAATACATTCCGGTGGTAGGCGTGGATGCTACGGCTCCGGCATTAGAAGCGATGAAAGATGGTTCCCTGTTAGGAACCGTATTAAATGATGCAGCCAATCAGGGAAATGCTACCATTAATGTTGCAAAAGCGGCTGTGGAAGGCAAAGAAATTAATGAGCAGAATATTGGATACCCTGTGACCGACGGCAAATATGTATGGATCGACTACGTAAAAGTAACTGCCGACAATTATCAGGAATATATGAAATAAAAGGATAGAAATCAGAATTGGGGTTGTTCATTGACAGGTTGTTAATGTAACAGCCCTTCTGATAGGAAGGAGCGGCAGCATGGGAGATATCGTATTAGAAATGAAAAATATTACGAAAGTATTCCCAGGGGTAAAGGCACTTGACCAGGTCAGCCTTACTGTGAAAAAAGGGAGTGTACATGCGTTGATGGGGGAAAATGGTGCCGGAAAATCAACGTTAATGAAATGCCTGTTCGGAATATATCATGAGGATGGCGGGGAAATTATCCTGGATGGAAAGCCCGAAAAAATCATGACTTCCAAGCAGGCTTTAGATTTGGGAGTTTCTATGATTCATCAGGAACTGCATCCAATTCGCTTCAGGCCTGTAATGGAGAACATCTGGCTTGGTAGATTTCCCAAAATGGGGATCGTTGTAGATCGAAAAAAAATGATTCAAAAGACAGAAGAGCTTTTCCGGGAAGTGGACCTGGATGTTGATCCTGAAGCATTGGCAGGATCCCTGTCCGCATCCAGTCTGCAGCTTGTTGAGATTGCAAAGGCAGTCAGCTATAATTCCAAGATTATTATTATGGACGAGCCGACATCTTCCCTGACGGAAAATGAGACTCACCATTTATTTAAGATTATACGGCAGCTTCAGGATAAAGGCTGTGCAATCATTTACATTTCTCATAAGATGGAGGAGATTCTGAAAATATCTGATGAAGTAACCATTATGAGAGACGGACAGTATGTGGGCACGTGGGATGCAAAAGATTTGACAACAGATATAATAATCAGCCGGATGGTGGGAAGAAACATGACTAACCGATTTCCGCCAAAAGAGTATAAGCCTCTCGATGATGTGATTCTGAAAGTGGAAAATTTATGTTCTCCGCTGCCCAAGTCTTTTCAAAATGTAAATTTTGAATTAAGAAAGGGTGAAATCCTTGGGATCGGGGGCCTGGTAGGTGCCCAAAGGACGGAAGTGGTGGAAGCCATTTTTGGATTAAGGGAAATTGCGGAAGGAACCATTGCAAAAGACGGCAAAAAACTGGACATCAAATCCCCGCGGGATGCCATTAAAGAAAAGATTGCACTGCTGACGGAAGAACGAAGAGCAACCGGAATTTTTGGAATTCTGTCTGTATTGGATAATACGGTAATTGCAAACCAGAAAAATTATGCCCGCATGGGTGTATTGAGACAGAGCCAGAGGGTAAGAGCTGCCCAGGAATCGAACACGGAGTTAAGGACGAAGACTCCCAACATGGAAGAAGCAATCCAGAACCTGTCCGGAGGTAACCAGCAGAAAGTACTGCTTGCCAGATGGCTGCTGACCGAACCGGATATATTAATCCTGGATGAACCTACCAGGGGAATTGATGTAGGGGCAAAATATGAAATCTATACAATCATGCACAAGCTTGCGAGCCAGGGAAAATCCATCATTATGATTTCCTCGGAAATGCCGGAGTTATTGGGAATGTCGGACCGCATCATGGTCATGTGTGAAGGCCGGGTAACCGGTATTTTAGAAACAGAAGAGGCAGACTCGGTAAGCGTCATGAATTGTGCGACGAAATTTATGAATTAGATATATAAACTAGATATTCTGAATCCTAAGACAAGGTTTAAGAAGTTCGATAGAGAGAGAGGTAATACATATGCAGAAATCAGGAAAGATGGTTGCGCGTAAGCCATTTGCCGTTTCATTTATTTCAGCGGGCATTCTGCTGCTGGCTTTGGGTATTGTCCTGTACTGGGCATTGGATCCGGCAGTATTTTATGATCTTTACCTGTATGTAGCCCTGGTAGGGTTAGCGGCCCTGGGTTATGGAATCAACCAGCTTGCAGCCCGTAGATTCCACGGTACAGATGTAGAGCTGTCAGGAAAGACGGCTAAGAGGTTTGTTACAAATAATGCGATTATGATCGCACTTCTGGTTTTAATTGTTGTGATTATGTTTATCCAGCCGCGCTTTATGCAGCTGCAGGTATTGCTGGATATTTTAACTCAGTCATCAACAAAAATGATTGTGGCGCTGGGAATCTGTTTTACACTGCTGATAGCAGGTACGGACCTTTCAGCAGGCCGTATGGTTGGACTGGCAGCAGTCGTTTCCACATCTATGCTGCAGACTGCTGATTATGCAAACCGGTTCTTTCCGGATCTTCCGTACATGGCAGTGATTTTCCCAATTCTTTTAGCAATTGCCGCATGTGCACTGTTTGGTATTTTAAATGGATTTTTAGTTGCAAAATTCGATATGCATCCATTTATTGCTACGTTAGCTGTCCAGGTTATTGTGTATGGAGCATGTTCACTTTATTTTGACATGGCACCAAACAAATCTCAGCCAATCGGCGGTATCCGCAGTGATTTTATCGTGCTGGGACAGAAAAAGATTCTGGAAATCGGCGGATTCCCCGGAATTTCTATTTTAGTGCCCATCGCTATCTTTTTTGTAATACTGATCTGGTTTATCTTGAATAAAACAGAATTTGGCAAGAACGTGTATGCAATCGGAGGAAACCGGGAAGCAGCAATTGTCTCCGGTGTCAACGTATTCAAAACCATTATGGGAATATTCGTCCTGGCATCCGTTTTATATGGTGTTGCCGGAGTACTGGAGGCTGCAAGAACAGCGGGAGCGACGAATCAGTATGGTAACGGATACGAACTGGATGCCATTGCAGCTTGTGTAGTGGGCGGTGTTTCCTTAAACGGCGGTATTGGTAAGGTCAGCGGAATTGTCAGCGGTGTGCTGATTTTCTCTGTAATCCAGTACGGACTGCAGTTTATTGCAGTAAGTCCAATGTGGCAGCAGGTAATCAAGGGTATTATCATTGCCGTAGCCGTTGCAATCGATCTTACCAAATACAGAAAAAAATAGTTTCAAAACAAAGAAATATAATTTAGAACCCCCAGTTATTTTTCCGGTATGCCGCAGGTGTTTCTCCCACAATGGATTTAAACTGGTGGATAAAATTACTCTCCCCGGTAAATCCCACTTGACCGGCAATATCGCTGATACTGTCGTGGGTGGTACACAGCAGGCGTTTGCTCTGACTGATCCGGTAACCCGTAAGATAAGAGTAAGGTGTTGTGCCCACCTGCTTTTTGAAAAGTCGGATAAAGTGATATTTGGAAAAATGTACTTTATCCAAAAGCGCATCAATGGAGACCGCTTCCTGGTAATGCATCTGTAAATATTCCACGGTAGCGGCAATATCCGAATTTCCCGGGGAGGACAGCAGGGTATCCTGTACAAGACCTTCCAGCATACCGGTCAGCAATCCGGAAATATAATGACTGCACCGGGCGCAGGACAGAAGTGTTCCCTCTTTTGTGATCCGGTACAAATCCTGGAAAGTTTCGAAAAAATGGTCGGTATCCCATGGTGTAATTACATGGATTTTTTCCATGTTTAGAGAAGCTGAAAAGTCACAGACACCGCTGCCGGTCAGATGTGCCCAGGCAAAGTCCCAGGGACTGGCGGAAGCGTTCTGATATCGATGATATTCATAGGATGGAAGGAGAACCGCCTGATGCCTGGAAAGTGAAATCTGCTGGTTTCTGACGGTAATCAGCCCTTCTCCTGTTAGGGTATAGAGAAGAATATGAAAATTCTGGCCGGAACGCTCCGTGAAATAGTGCTGCCCGGTTGAAAAGATGCCGTCTACCAAAACGGAAAAAGGAAAAGCAGCAGTAACGGAATCAGGTGCAACAGCCACCGTAAATGAGTCCGCAAGGACATCCATATTGTAATGAATCATATATAATACCTCCGCAATTATTTGATATTATTTGGCAATTATCATGATTGAATATCAGTTTTCACTTGATATAATGATGATAACGCAGAAGACGAGAAATCGCAATATCTATAATATGATCGGAGGTATTTTTATGGGATTTCAACTGAAAAAATTTATGGAGGAACTGGAAAATCCAAGTGCAATCATGAGGACGGCTCCGCTGTGGGTATGGAATGATACCATGACAGACAGTCAGATTGACCACGCACTGGATGAATTAAAAAGCCATGGCTTCGGTGGGGCAATCGTTCATCCAAGACCGGGAATGGTAATTACTTATTTATCAGCAGAATGGTTTGAGCAATGGGGCTATGCGCTGGATGCCGCAAAAAAAAGGGGCATGAAGCTCTATATCTATGACGAGAATTCTTATCCCTCCGGTTTTGGAGGTGGTCATGTATCGGCAGAACTGCCGGATTGTCTGGGAACCTCCGTCAGCTATCAGATGGTACATAAAGACCAGCTGCAGACAGAAGAAAAGGCAGAGAAATGGTTTGATGATGTCAGCCAGGTACGGGTGTTTGCAGTAGATGCTAAGGCAGCAGATGAGAAAGTTAGATTGATAAAAGATATATCAGATCTTCCCAGAAGTAAGTGGGCAGAAACAGCAGACTGGTTTATCATCATGGGGTTTGTAAAAGGGGAGACAACCGGATGGATGGCGGGATTTGCCAATGTAGACCTTCTGCGCAAAGAAGTGACCGATACATTTATTGAAAAGGTATACCAGCCTTATTTTGATCATTTTGGAGAGGAATTTGGAAAAGCGATTCCGGCAATTTTTATGGATGAGCCAGCTATAACCGGAAGCGGCGTATACGGAACTGCGGGAAGCCAGGCACTGCCTTACAGCTATTGGTTTTCCCATGAGTTCTATAAAAGAAATGGTTATCATCTGGAAGACTATCTGCCGTCTTTATTTACGGATACAGAGGCAGACTGGTTTGCGCATACCGATAAAGAAGTGCGCCATGATTATTACGATACCACACGGGTATTGTGGGTACAGAACTTTGTGATTCCACTATCAAAATGGTGTGAGGAACATGGGATTGCCCTCACAGGACATTACATGGAAGATGACTGGCCCAGAGCAAGCGCCGGTACCACGTCGCCCAATATTATGGCAAATTTTGAATATATGGGATGGCCTGCAATTGACATGCTGGTCAATGATAAGTTATTGGAACGTCCAAATGAACATGTGGGCTTAATTATGCAGGAATTGCGCAGTGCCGTCAATCAATTCGGGCAGGAGCGGTGTTTTTGCGAAGCGTTTGGTGCAGGAGGGTGGGATTCCACGCTGACTGATTTCAAAAGAGTAGGCGACTGGCTGATGGTAAATGGAGTCAATTTTATCAATGAACATCTGACCTATACCTCCTATATCGGAGCAAGAAAGCGGGATCATCCCCAGTCATTTGACTGGAGACAGCCCTGGTGGGAGCAGTTTACCGGCGTAAATGATTATTTTGGAAGGGTATGTGCACTTCTATCCCAGGGACGCATGGAACAGCGCATATTGCTGATGCATCCCACGCTTACCGGATATCTGAGAATTATGGACGGGGAGCCATCGGGACTGGTTGTGACAGACAATCTTTCCAAGACCCCGGATATGCGTCCGTATTATGCCGCAATGCAGCAGTTAATCGATGATCAGTGGGACTTTGACCTGGGAAATGAAGACATTATGAGACGTCATGGCAATGCCACATCAGGCAGAATGCAGTTGAAAAATCAGGAATACCAGGTAATATTGATTACCGGGGAAATGAAAAATATGCTTCCGTCCACGATAGATCTGCTGGAGAAATATTTGGGCGAAGGCGGTCAGGTAATCAGTCTTGGAATGCCGGGAGGCTACGTGGAAGGAAAAGAAAACAATTACGTAGAAGAGAATCTGTGTCACCATAAAAACTGGATACCGGTAAAAACCCCCCTTGAAATGTCCCGGAAACTGCAGGAATTACTTGCTAATCGTATAGAGGCAGAACACCCATTTGAGACTGGTGTAGAACATATGAGACGCGTATTAGATGAGAAATACAGCATTTATTATTTTGTAAACCACAGTCTTAACAGCGTGCATAATGTGATCACAATAGATGGCACACAAGTGAAATATCTGGACTTATGGGATGGTAAAGCGAAAGCGTATCCTTATGAGGAAAAGGAGGGCAAAGTTTCTTTTTCACTGGATTTAGACCGTTATGAATCAGCAATGTTTCTGGTAGGCGGGCAGGATGGAATGGAGTCAGAGTTAGATATTATTTCCTCAGGGGAGACTTTCACAAAGCCAACAGTGGAAGAAAAAGCAGAAATTCCGGTGGTGTTAGAAAAAATTGAAGCGGAATCGAAGAACAGTATGATTATCGATTATTGTGATCTGGAGCTGGATGGCAGAACTTACTCAGATATGTGTGCGTTATTTGCAGGCAAAGAGGTTTACCGGCATCGGGGGTATTCCGATAATCCCTGGGATAATCAGGTACAGTATAAGAGGCGTTATCTGGACAGCAATCAATTTGAAGAAGGCACCGGATTTACAGCAATTTACCGCTTCTATGTGGAAGATGTTCCGAACATAATTGAGCTTGCGGCAGAACAGGGCAACCAGTATGAAGTTGTGCTAAATGGAAAACCTGTTATCTGGAAAGAAGGATATTATCTGGATGAGCTGAATACCATAGCAGATATTGCCGGCTTATTGCAAAAGGGCGAAAATACAGTGGCTTTTAAAACGGACAGATTTGACGTCAGACTGGAAGTAGAGCCGGTTTATATCCGGGGTGAATTCCATGTGGTTTCCAGAGAGGGAATCTGGACAATTACAAAGAAGGAAGAGCTTCAGTATGGAACCTGGGTAGAACAGGGCTATCCTATGTATGAAGGTGCCGTACTGTACAGCTACACATTTACAAAAGAAAAAGAGGAGAAAGTGATCGTAACCGTTCCGCAGATGGAGACTACCTGTGCTTCCTTATTTGTAAATGATATCGAAACTGGATTAATTGGAGTAAATGGAAATTATCGCTTCGACGTTACGAAATATTGCGTTTCCGGAAAGAATGAAATAAAAGTCCGAGTGTGCGGCGGCTTTAAAAACCTGCTGGGACCCCATCACAGTGCGGATCAGCCGCGCAGGTCCGCATGGCCGGATATGTGGCGGCAGTCACCGCGGTTTGGAAGACCCGGAGCAGAGGAATATGATTTAATTCCTTATGGAATGCAGGAAGGTATCCATGTATTTCAGTAAAAGGTCATAAAATAAGGATTATACTTATGGTTGACATTTTGTGGGAGATTAGTTCCAAATGAAGGGGACATAGCGGGCTATGTAACCTGAATTTGGAACTTATTTACCGGGTAGTGGAGCGTGGGATGGCAGGAATCCATTCTCAAACAGGACCGGGGCAGGAAAAATCAACCCAAAAGAAAATCTTTCACGAGCCTGTTGAAGTCCCTGGCCTCTTCATAAGCCGCATGTCCAAGTCCATGATAGATAACGATACGTTTGTGAGGGATTTTTTCAGCCATTTCTTTTGCAGCTTCACAACCTACCACTTTATCACTATCGCCGCCAACTATTAACGCAGGGCATATGATATTTTCAAGTTCATTGTAAGCATCATGAGTCAATACCGCCTTTGCCTGAATCAAAAATCTGTCAAAATGACTCGGCTTCCCAATTCGGCAGACAAGAGGATAAGCCAGCCGGTAGGTTTTTAATTTTTGTGGCGAATACGTATTCTCAAGCGTATCAATCATTAAGGAATGATAATCACCGCATTTTGCATACTCCGCCCATGTGTTGACAGCATTGCGAAGTATGTCGTTTGCCCTTGGGGCTGAAACGGCGATTACCAGCTTTTCAACCATCCTGGGATAATCAATGGCAAACCATTGTGCAATCATACCACCTTGCGATACCCCCATTAGAAATATTTTTTCTATTCTAAGCTGGTCAAGTGCGGTCTTCAAATCTTTTGCCATATCTCGTGTGGTATAGGCATCCTGCATTTTCTCTTTTCTACTGAACACATACACCTTAAAATCTTTCAAAAATGCCCTAAAGTAGAAAGCTAAATTCATAGCCTGACCCTTTACGGTTTTCAGTCCATCTGATAAGCCAGGTAAAATTATAAGCGGGGTTTGTCCCCGTCCAAATTCCACATAATGCATTGTTGTTCCGTCAATGACAGCGGAGTTTTCTTTCATGCCAAATAACAAAGGTATACACCTCCTTATGAAAATCCTTGTTTTAATATCTCCATATAGTTCGTTAGAGATCTCACATATTCATTTTTTAAAGCATCTATTTCAGACCCGCTTCTGCTTTGTACTTCTGTTTTGCTGATAAACTCCTCATTAAACCCCTGCAAAAACCATTTCAACACATGATTCGTTTTTTGTTTGTTCCATTTAAACTGTGCCGGATCAATATCTGCCAGCAAATCATTATAAATTTCCTGACTTGCATAATGGTATCTGGCTTTTGTCTTTCTATAAATGTCCGTATCATTTTTGCTGAACGCTTTCATGATAAAATTGTACTTTTCGGGGTTATGGATGTACCAGGAAAATTCCAATTCGGAGTATTTTATAACCCTCTCAAATAAATCCCCCGGGAGGCTGTCCCGCATGTTATCCAAGCTAGAAACAAGCTCTCCGGTAACGCAATCAAGCAGATAAAAATACAACTCCTCTTTACTTTCAAAGTATTTAAAAAGGCTGCCTTTACTAATGCCGCAATTTTTAACAATTCTGTTGGTGGAACTGTCGGTATATCCGTGTTTGCCAAATTCAGCTATTCCTACTGAAATAATGGTTTGCCTTTTTTCGTTATGTAATTCATAAAAAAGATTAGCAGGCAATGGGATGCTCCTTTCTGTGACCACCCGGTCACTACAACTCAAAAATATCAGTGACCATGCGGTCACTGAACAAAGTATATCATATAAATGGGTATAAGGTCAAGGTGCTTTTTCTTGTATAGAATTTGCATTTATGAAGCGGTTTTTTATGACAATCTGCAAACTACTGTAGCAACTAGTTGTTATTTAAACTTTATCATTATAAAGTCTTGTTTTACAAAAGTGTAACCTTAGGATAAAGAGA
>OKVW01000289.1_pt1 | contig 32479 bp, 28 predicted proteins | sample 1606991 | NCBI WGS metagenome assembly OKVW01 (sample SAMN03281021, study PRJEB24777) | human gut metagenome | isolation source: fecal sample PR177 from 1 month old male Malay infant, vaginal delivered... | reverse complement strand
CGGTAAAGAAATTACCCAGCGATTTCGACATCTTCTCGCGGTCAACCATCACCATACCGGAGTGCATCCAGTAATTCACATACTGGCCATCGTGCGCACAGGTGGACTGGGCAATTTCGTTCTCGTGGTGCGGGAACATCAGGTCAGAACCGCCGCCGTGGATATCAAAGTGGTTACCCAGCTGCTTGCAGTTCATTGCCGAACATTCAATGTGCCAGCCAGGACGACCCGCGCCCCACGGAGACGGCCAGCTCGGTTCGCCCTCTTTCGACATCTTCCACAGAACGAAGTCCATCGGGTTGCGTTTGTCGTCGACCACGTCAACGCGCGCGCCTGCCTGCAGCTGGTCGAGATCCTGACGCGACAGCACACCATAAGTCGGATCGGTCGGGACGTCGAACATCACGTCGCCGTTGTCAGCCACATAAGCGTGACCTTTGGCGATCAGTTGTTCAGTGAGTTCAATAATTTCTGCGATATGGTGCGTCGCGCGCGGCTCCATATCCGGACGCAAAATGTTCAAAGCATCAAAATCTTTGTGCATTTCGGCGATCATGCGATCCACCAGCGCCACAAAGCTTTCGCCATTTTCATTGGCGCGTTTGATGATTTTGTCGTCGATATCGGTAATGTTGCGCACATACTTCAGCTTATAGCCGAGGAAACGCAGGTAACGTGCAACGACGTCAAAAGCAACAAAGGTACGCCCGTGACCGATATGACAGAGATCGTAAACGGTGATTCCACACACGTACATGCCGACTTCCCCGGCGTGAATAGGCTTAAATTCCTCTTTTTGGCGTGTCAGAGTATTGAAGATTTTTAGCATCGAAGATTCCGTTTAGACATGTGTGGGTAATTGAGTTGCGTATAATACCCATATTTCCCGCGCGAATCAGCATACATTGCGTGATGATCCGATCGTGCGGTTATGCTATAACACCACCCTATATATGACCCGAACTGGGTTGAAGCACCAATCAAACGGAACAGGATGCAAAAATGGTTACTTTCCACACCAATCACGGCGATATTGTCATCAAAACTTTTGACGATAAAGCACCTGAAACAGTTAAAAACTTCCTGGACTACTGCCGCGAAGGTTTTTACAACAACACCATTTTCCACCGTGTGATCAACGGTTTTATGATTCAGGGCGGCGGTTTTGAACCGGGCATGAAACAGAAAGCCACCAAAGAAGCGATCAAAAACGAAGCCAACAACGGTCTGAAAAATACTCGTGGTACGCTGGCAATGGCGCGTACTCAGGCTCCGCACTCCGCAACTGCCCAGTTCTTTATCAACGTGGTCGACAACGACTTCCTGAACTTCTCTGCTGAAAGTATGCAGGGCTGGGGCTACTGCGTATTCGCTGAAGTGGTTGAAGGTATGGACGTTGTGGACAAAATCAAAGGTGTTTCCACCGGCCGCAGCGGCATGCATCAGGACGTACCGAAAGAAGACGTCATTATCGAAAACGTGACCGTCAGCGAGTAATCGTGGCGACACTGTTTATTGCAGATCTTCATCTCTGCACAGAAGAACCGGCGATCACCGCCGGTTTTCTGCGTTTTTTAGCGGGCGATGCGCGTCAGGCCGACGCATTGTATATTTTGGGCGACCTGTTCGAAGCCTGGATCGGCGATGACGATCCTAATCCGCTTCATCACGAAATGGCCGCTGCCATTAAAGCGGTGGTGGATTCCGGCGTGCCCTGTTTCTTCATTCACGGTAACCGTGACTTTCTGATTGGCAAACGCTTTGCGCGGGAAAGCGGTATGACGTTGCTCCCTCAGGAAAACGTACTCGACCTGTACGGTCGTCGGGTGCTCATCATGCATGGTGATACGCTTTGTACTGATGATGCAGGTTACCAGGCGTTTCGCGCGAAAGTTCATCAGCGCTGGCTGCAAACGCTGTTCCTCACCCTGCCGCTGTTTATTCGCAAACGCGTGGCCGCCCGAATGCGTGCCGACAGCAAAGCCGCCAACAGCACTAAATCGCTGGAAATCATGGACGTCAATAAACATGCGGTTGTCGCTGAGATGGAAAAACATCACGTCCAGTGGCTGATCCACGGCCATACGCACCGTCCGGATGTGCATCAATTTATCGCCAATGGCGAACCTGCTTTCCGCGTTGTATTAGGCGCCTGGCATACCGAAGGTTCGATGGTTAAAGTCACCCCGGACGATGTGGAACTGATTGCTTTCCCGTTTTAAGAAAAAAGCCCTCTCATTATTTACTGGAATATTCGCGATGATCATTAGTGCCAGCCGTCGCACCGATATACCTGCATTCTACAGTGAATGGTTAATGAACCGCATTCGCGCAGGTTTTTTGCTGACACGAAATCCCTTTAATTATCACCAGGTCTCTCGGGTGTCATTGCTTCCTGAGGATGTTGATGCAATCGTATTCTGGACACGCAACCCCACAAAACTGCTCCCTTACCTTGATGAACTTTCCGGGATCGGGCATCGTTTTTACTTCCAGTTCACCCTCACCGGGTACCCGCGGTTGGTAGAGTCTAAAACCTTAAATCCGCATAAAGCACTGGAAATATTCAAACGACTGTCAGAAAAAATTGGTGCTGAGAAAGTCATCTGGCGCTATGACCCCATTTTGTTTTCAAATCTACTTCCGTTTGACGAACACATCCGCCTGTTCAGTAAAATCGCCACCGAATTAGCAGGTCATACCCAACGTGTCGTAATTAGCTTTGCTGATTTTTATCAAAAAACGGAAAAAAACCTTAGGGCTATTGAATCCCTCATTTACAGCGATATTACGCAAAACCATGAACTCTGTTTAACACTGGCGCAGAGATTATCAGAAATTACCCGGCAGCACGGACTGGATATCTACTCTTGTGCTGAAGAGATCAACCTTACCGGACAAGGTATTCAGCACGGTAAGTGTATTGATGAGGTGCTCATTAATAACATATTTGGCTTATCAATGCCCAACAGTAAAGATTCTGGTCAACGTGAGGCCTGTGGCTGTGTGAAGAGCATTGACATCGGTACCTACAACACCTGTCTGCATGGATGTCAATATTGCTATGCAACCTACAATCAGCATCAGGCCAACAGCAATTTCAAAAAACACGATCCCACAAGTCCCTTTTTGTTAGGTGGAACAGAGGGCGTTGACCCTCTTATGTTAGAACCGGTACGTTTTCAGCAACAGCTATTTTGACAACGCCAGAAGCCTTAAAATCCAGCCACGCAACCGTTTTCCTTGGTTTATTTCCGTGCTATTCTCTGTGGCCTCAAAAGTCGAATGTCCCGCACCACAGGAGTTTTCAGACGCATGTCTTCCCGCAATAATCCGGCGCGTGTCGCCATCGTGATGGGGTCCAAAAGTGACTGGGCTACCATGCAGTTCGCCGCCGAAATCTTTGAAATCCTGGAAGTCCCGCACCACGTTGAAGTGGTCTCAGCCCACCGCACGCCCGATAAGCTGTTCAGCTTTGCCGAAAGCGCCGAAGAGAATGGCTATCAGGTGATTATTGCTGGCGCGGGTGGCGCGGCCCATCTTCCAGGAATGATTGCGGCAAAAACGCTGGTGCCAGTACTGGGTGTTCCGGTACAAAGCGCGGCGCTGAGCGGCGTCGATAGCCTCTACTCTATCGTACAGATGCCGCGTGGTATTCCGGTCGGTACGCTGGCGATTGGCAAAGCGGGCGCGGCTAACGCGGCGCTGCTGGCGGCACAGATTCTGGCTACCCATGACAACGCTCTGCATCAACGTCTGAAGGACTGGCGCAACGCGCAAACGGATGAGGTGCTTGAGAACCCGGATCCGCGGGGTGCGGCATGAAACAGGTTTGCGTGCTGGGCAACGGTCAGTTAGGACGGATGCTGCGTCAGGCCGGTGAGCCTTTAGGCATCGCCGTCTGGCCGGTTGGACTGGATGCAGAACCGGCTGCCGTGCCTTTTTCGCAAAGCGTGATTACCGCAGAAATTGAGCGCTGGCCGGAAACCGCATTAACCCGCGAACTGGCGCGTCATCCTGGGTTTGTGAACCGTGACGTGTTCCCGATCATCGCCGATCGCCTGACGCAAAAACAGCTTTTCGATAAGCTCGGTCTGGCGACCGCGCCATGGCAACTGCTGGCAGAGAAAAGCCAATGGCCTGCCATCTTCGAACGTTTAGGCGAGCTGGCGATTGTTAAGCGTCGCGTCGGCGGTTACGACGGACGCGGTCAGTGGCGTTTACGTACCGGTGAAACCGATCAGCTCCCGGAGGATAACTACGGCGAGTGCATTGTCGAACAAGGTATCAACTTCTCTGGCGAAGTCTCCCTTGTTGGCGCCCGTGCGCATGACGGCAGTACTGTATTCTACCCGCTAACGCGTAACCTACATCAGGACGGGATCCTGCGAACCAGCGTCGCTTTCCCGCAGGCCAGTGCAAAACAACAGGCGCAGGCCGAATCAATGCTTTCTGCCATCATGCAGGAACTGGGTTACGTCGGCGTAATGGCGATGGAGTGTTTTGTCACGCCGGAAGGACTGTTGATCAACGAACTGGCTCCCCGTGTGCATAACAGCGGGCACTGGACGCAAAACGGCGCCAGCATCAGTCAATTTGAGCTGCATCTGCGCGCTATTACCGGTTTGCCGCTGCCCACGCCGGTGGTGAATAGCCCGTCAGTGATGGTCAATCTGATTGGCAGCGACCTGAATTACGACTGGCTGAAACTGCCGCTTGTCCATCTGCACTGGTATGACAAAGAGGTGCGTCCCGGCCGTAAAGTGGGTCACCTGAATCTGACCGACAGCGATACTGCGCGCCTGAGTGCGACGCTTGAAGCTCTCGTGCCTCTGCTTCCACCGGAATACGCCAGCGGTATTCTCTGGGCGCAAACCCAGCTCAAATAAGCCTTCAACACACGTAAAATGCGGGGAAGTTTAACTTATACTTCCCCGTCCTCTCCTTCCGCGCGTAAAATCCCGTCCATTGCAGTTTAGTCTTCTCAGGATTACACATGAACGATGGAACGGACTATCGCGCGATCCTTAGCGCCGATACGCCCTTAATCGATGTCCGCGCGCCGGTTGAGTTTCAACAGGGAGCCATGCCGGGCGCGATAAATTTACCCTTAATGAATGATGACGAGCGCGCTGCCGTCGGCACCTGCTACAAACGCCAGGGGCCGGAAGCTGCCCTTGAACTCGGCCATCAACTTGTCAGCGGCGAGATTCGCCAGCAGCGTCTGGACGCCTGGCGCGCAGCCTGTCAGCAATACCCTCACGGCTATATCTGCTGCGCCCGTGGCGGACAGCGCTCGCACATCGTCCAGCAATGGTTACGCGACTCCGGCGTGGAGTACCCGCTGGTCACAGGCGGGTATAAAGCACTGCGCCAGGCCGCCATTGTCGCGACGCAGGAGCAGGTGCAAAAACCGATCGTGTTGATTGGCGGCTGTACCGGTAATGGCAAAACGCAACTGGTCCGCCAACAGGCAAACGGTGTCGATCTCGAAGGCCTTGCCCATCACCGCGGCTCCTCATTTGGCCGCACCCTGGAACCGCAGCTCAGTCAGGCCAGTTTTGAAAACCTGCTGGCGGTGACGCTGCTGAAAAAACAGTCCTCACGCTGGGTGTTAGAGGATGAAGGGCGAATGATCGGCTCAAACCATTTGCCGGAATGCCTGCGCGAACGCATGACGCAGGCCACCCTCGCCGTGATTGAGGATCCGTTTGAGCGGCGTCTTGAGCGCCTGCGCGAGGAGTATTTCGTGCGGATGCATCACGATTTTACCCATGCGTATGGTGAAGAACGTGGCTGGCAGGAATACAGCGATTATCTGCATCACGGGCTTTCGGCGATTCAGCGTCGTCTGGGGCTGCAACGGTTTAATGAGCTGACGGCGAAGCTGGACGTCGCGCTGGATGCGCAGAAAAAAACGGGCAGTACCGAAGACCATTTCAGTTGGTTAGTGCCACTGCTGGAAGAGTATTACGATCCGATGTACCGCTATCAACTGGAAAAGAAAGCCGGAAAGATTGTTTTTCGCGGGACATATGAAGAGGTTGCTCAGTGGCTGAGCCACTAAACAATGCCGGATGGCGACGCATACGCGTCTTATCCGGCCTACAAATCACCACAACCCTCCAGGCCCGGATAAGCGTCAGCGCCATCCGGCAAACAAACCGCCGCAACCCTCCAGGCCCGGATAAGCGTCAGCGCCATCCGGCAAACAAACCGCCGCAACCCTGTAGGCCGGATAAGCGTCAGCGCCACCGGGCACAGCATCAGACTCAGAAGTCGTAACGCAGACGAACCAGGTTCATATCACCAAGATTGTCAGTGCTGGAGGTAAAGACGTGTTCGTAATCAACACGGAAACCATAATCCAGTTGGAAGCTGATACCCACACCGTTATCGGTACGCAGGTAGTTGCGACCATTCACATATTCAATACGGTCGCCCATAAAGTACGGCTGAATGGATTTTAACGCATACTGATTGATAGGGAATGTATAACCGGCAAAGTATTCCAGACCCCATGCGTCACCAGCAAAGTAGTCATGTGCAGACACTTTTTTGGTGGTCATGAAGTTCTGATACCAGCCGCCACCCATAGAGAATGTCCAGTTGTCCGGCGTCCAGCTCAGCGCTGTACCCACGATGTTCTGGTCGTAAGTTTTGCTGCCGTTGCCGCGCATTTCCGCACGGGTGTAGTTCCACGCCGTACCCCAGCTCAGATCGTCAGTAATATGGTAATCCGCGCCCAGTGAACCGCCGCCTTTACGTTTGTAGTTCAGGCCGTTGTTCGGGTTGTAGTCATCGCTGAACAGATAAGATGCATAGAGATCGACATCGCCCACGGTTTTCTTATATTTCAGCATTTTGCGAGAACGGTAAGAACCATCGTAGTCGCCGTTGATCCCGTTACCCGGAGCCTGACCAATCATGTCATAGTCCCAGATATCGGTTTTCGCACCCACCACATCGTAGTAGATACTGTTTTGTTGACCGAAGGTCAGCGTCCCCCAGGTATCACTCTTCAGACCGGTGTACAGCATACGGCGAGTGGTATCATGCGCGCCTTCGGCATAGTGGTTGTCCCAGTTGAATTGCGCCGGAATGTTAACGCCCAGCTCGTAGAAGCTGATCCAACTGATGTCATCAAACAGAAAGTAATCAGCGGCGAAACGGAAACGGGTACCGCCGTCGAAGCCATTACGTTTATAGCCATTTGCGCCGTCATCGCCCGTCATGTTCTGGAACTGGGGACGAATACTCCCGCCAACGGTAAAGTTGAGACGGCTCAGCGGGTTACCCGCCTGGGGATCTTGTTTCAGAACGGTGATTTCCGCCTGAGAGGCGAAAGACGTCAATGCCACTGCCGCACCGATCGATGCCGCCAGCGCTGTTGTTTTTATAGTCATTCTTTTTCCTTGATAGATTTCCTGCTAATTATTCAAAGAGGAATATTAACTGGTATTAATACCGGCGTGTTGGCGGGTTTTAAATGATTTGTGCTGTTAAATGGCGAAGGGAATATCAATTCATGCGACTAAAAAATACGCGCCAGTATAAAAACCGGCGCGTAACGATCACGGAGTTTAATTATTGAACTGGCGGAACAGAGCTTTACCCTTTAACAAACGGATACCCAGCCCGCCGCCAAAGACAGACAGTAAGAGCGCGCCGCTGAACGGCAGGACAACCCACAACCGCCAGTCTGGCTCCCAGGGAAAATCAAATACCCGGGTTTGCAACACCGCCAGCGCCGTTTCCGCGCCGATCGCCGCCACCAGTCCGGAGACCAGCCCCAGCATGGCGAACTCGCACCAGAGCGTTGTGCGCAACAATTTCTTTCCTGCTCCCAGAGTACGCCAGACCACCAGTTCCTGATGGCGCTGACGCATACCGACCTGTACCTGCGCCAGCAACAACAATATGCCGCAGGCGGTCACCAGCACCACCATCACCTCCAGCACCCGGCTGACCTGCTCCAGAACCTGACCCACCTGTTTAAGGATCGCGCCAATATCTAACAGGCTGATTGTCGGAAACTCGCGGTTAAGCTGCGTCAACATGCCGTTGCCGTTTTCCCAACGGAAGCTGGTCAGCCAGCTCTGGGGCTGTCCATCCAGTGAGCCGGACGGAAAGATAAAGAAAAAGTTGGGGCGCAGACTCTCCCAGTCGACCCGGCGCAGGCTGGTCACCTTCGCACTGAACTCCTGGGTATCGCCCAGAAAAGTCACACTGTCGCCAAGAGAGACATTCAGCCGTTTTGCCAGCCCTTCCTCCATCGACACCTCGCCTTGTTTCGGTGGCCAGTTACCGGCGGTGATCGGGTTGTGGCTGGGGCGGGCGTCCTGCCAGGTGAGGTTTAGCTCACGGTTCAGAGACTCATCCTGGCCCCCTTCCGTCGATGCGCCATTTATTGCAGTCAGACGCGCCCGCACGATCGGGTAAAACGCCTCAGGAATCACCTGATGCTCTGACAGAAACGCCTTCACCTGCGGCACCTGTTCGGATGCGATATTGATCAGAAAATAGTTGGGACTTTCTGGCGGAAGCTGCTGCTGCCAGCGATCCAGCAGATCGCCACGCAACACTAACAGTAACGCCAGCAGCATGAATGACAGCGAAAAAGCCGACAGTTGGCTTAGCGTCGACCACGGCTGACGTAGCAGACGGCTAACGGCAAGGCGCAACGGCAGCGCCGTCAGCGTCATACCGCGCAACACGTACAGCAGCATCCATCCCAGTACGCCGCACAACAGCGCCAGTACCACAGCGCCCGCCAGCACCGCCCACAGCAACGGACTTCCGCCCATTAAACCCGCCAGTAACAGCACAACCACCACGGTCACGATCGGCAAATAGAATTTCAGCGGCCAGACGTTAGCCACCACGTCACCACGCAATACGCGCAGCGGCTGAGTAGCTAATAACAAGCGATAGGGACGTAAACCAACCAGCAGTGAAATCACCGTCATGGTCCCCAGTGCCCAAAGCCACGGCCAGAGGCTGGCAGGCGGCAGCGCGGCAGGCAGCACCGGTTTAAGCAGTACCATCAGCGCCTTTTCAAACACCACCCCGATAATGCCACCCGTCACCGCAGACAGCCCCAGCACCATCAGCCACTGTCCGATAATCAGTTTGCGCAGTTGCGCCCTGCCCGCCCCAAGTGTCTTCAGGATCGCCACCAGGTCATAGCGACTGCGGCAATAGTGGTTCATTGCCACGGCCACCGCCGCCACCGCCAGCAGCAACGTTAACAGTGCAGAAAGGAGTAAAAACTGTTGTGACCGTTCGAGAGATTTGCCCAGCGCGCCTTCGTCCTGTTCAAGACCGTACCAGCGATGTTCAGGTTTGAGTCGCGGTAAAAGCCACTTTTCATAGCCGTCAAGCTGTTGCGACGTACCGCCAAATTTATAGCGCCACGTCACGCGACTGCCGGGCTGCACGGCCCCCGTTTTTGCGACATCCGCCGTATTCATTAACAGACGCGGCGCCATCTGGAAGGGGTTAAAGCCGGAATCAGGCTCCTGGATCACTTCACCGGCAATACGCAGCGTGGCGTCGCCCACCTCCAGCGTGTCGCCGATTTTCAGGTTCAGCAACGCCATCAGTCGCGGCGCCAGCAGTACCGTTCCGGGCTGCGGCTTGAGCCCTGGCGGGTTGGTTTCCAGCTCGCCGTACATCGGGTAGATATCATCGACCGCTTTAACATTCGCCAACTGTGGCGTGTCACCGGCAAAGGTCATGGTGGCGAAGGTTAACTGTTCTCCGACTTTCAGGCCGCGCTGACGCGCTTCGTCAATCCACGCCTGTGGGACTTCGCGAGAACTGCGCAGTGCCCGGTCGCCCGCCATAAATTCGCGGCTTTGCTGACTTAAGCCTTTTTCCATCCGGTCGCTGATATTGCCCAGCGCCAGCACGCAGGCCACCGCCAGACTCAACGCCAGCCAGACAATCAATAGCGAGGGCGAGCGCCACTCGCGCCAGAACCAGCGTGCGATCATGCCTCCTCCTGCAACTGTCCGTTAACCAGACGCAGACGCCGGTCACAGCGCGCCGCCAGTTGCGGATCGTGAGTCACCAGAATCAACGTCGTGCCATGCTCACGGTTCAGGGAAAAGAGCAGATCGGCAATTTTATCGCCGGTCTGCCGATCAAGATTGCCGGTCGGTTCATCGGCAAACAGAACGTCCGGGCGACCGTTAAACGCACGCGCCAACGCCACACGCTGCTGTTCTCCGCCTGAAAGCTGTGCCGGCAGATGATCGAGTCGTTTGCCCAGCCCCAGTTGCTCAAGCAGAGCTTTCGCGCCCGCTTTGCTTTGCCCGCTGTTTTCACCGCGCAGCAGTGCCGGAAGTTCGACATTCTCCAGCGCATTGAGCGTGGGAATCAACATAAATGACTGAAAGACAAAGCCGACATGCTGAGCGCGCAGTTGGGCGCGCGCCTCTTCATCCATCTGGTCCAAAGGCTTACCGACCAGCTTCACTTCCCCGCCAGTGCCGTCATCCAGCCCGGCGAGGATCGCCAGCAGCGTGGATTTGCCCGAGCCCGACTCGCCAATCAGCGCAATCGTCTCGGCGCGTTTGACAACCAGCTCAACTCCGGTAAGGATGGAAAGCTCATGCTCCCCCTGACCGACGGACTTCTTAAGATGATGAACTTCAACAATGTTTTCCGCTGGCATTTGCCTTTCCTGTTTCTGATACTGTTTATCTGTCGGGCTGCTGCGGCTGACACGTTACTCATCCTCGGTGACAGCCTGAGCGCCGGATATCGAATGTCCGCCAGCGCCGCCTGGCCTGCGCTGCTGAACGAGAAGTGGCAGAGCAAAACCACCGTGGTGAATGCCAGCATCAGCGGCGATACCTCTTCGCAAGCGCTGGCGCGTCTGCCTGCGCTACTCAAACAGCATCAGCCCCGTTGGGTGCTGGTTGAGCTGGGCGGTAACGACGGCCTGCGCGGTTTCGCGCCGCAACAGACCGAACAGACGCTGCGTACCATTGTGCAGGACGTCAAAGCGGCGAATGCCCAACCCCTGCTGATGCAAATTCGTCTGCCCGCTAACTACGGTCGTCGGTATAATGAAACCTTTAGCGCTATCTATCCAAAGCTCGCCAGTGAGTTTGCTATACCTCTGTTACCCTTTTTTATGGAGGAGGTCTATCTCAAACCGCAATGGATGCAGGATGATGGTATTCATCCTAACCGCGATGCCCAGCCGTTTATCGCCGACTGGATGGCAAAGCAGTTAACGCCTTTAGTAAACCACGACTCGTAAATCAACGGAGATCCTGACAGGTAAAGTTATGCAAAAATCGGTCTTAATAACAGGATGTTCCAGCGGCATTGGTCTGGAAAGCGCGCTTGAACTAAAGCGCCAGGGTTTTCAGATCCTCGCAGGCTGCCGTAAACCCGACGATGTCGCACGCATGAACGGCATGGGGTTCACCGGCGTACTGATCGATCTCGATTCCCCGGAAAGTGTGGATCGGGCCGCTGACGAGGTGATCGCTCTGACCGATAACTGTTTATATGGGATCTTTAACAACGCCGGATACGGCGTCTATGGTCCGCTAACAACCATCAGTCGCGAACAGATGGAGCAGCAGTTTTCCGCCAATTTCTTTGGCGCACACCAGCTTACGATGCGCCTGTTACCCGCCATGTTAGCGCACGGCCAAGGCCGGATCGTGATGACCTCCTCGGTGATGGGGCTGATCTCAACCCCGGGACGCGGCGCGTATGCGGCCAGTAAATATGCGCTGGAAGCCTGGTCTGATGCCCTGCGTATGGAGCTGCGTCACAGTGGCATTAAAGTCAGCCTGATCGAACCGGGTCCCATTCGCACGCGTTTTACTGAAAACGTCAATCAAACACAAACCGATAAACCGGTCGAAAACCCCGGTATTGCGGCGCGTTTTACGCTTGATCCTGACGCGGTGGTCGCCAAAGTGCGCCATGCTTTCGTCAGCGATAAACCCAAAATTCGCTATCCGGTTACGCTGGTGACCTGGGCCGTCATGCTGCTTAAACGCCTGCTGCCTGGACGCCTGATGGACAAAATTTTGCACGGATGAGTTGAAGCACACGCTTAAACCCCCATGTAAAAAGAAATCGACAAAAGAGAGTTACTCCATGTCCACACAGAATATTGTCAACATTAACGAATCAAACCTGCAGCAGACCTTAGAACAATCGATGACCACACCGGTTTTGTTCTACTTCTGGTCTGAACGCAGCCAGCATTGTTTACAGCTAACCCCGGTGCTGGAAAGCCTCGCCGCACAATACAACGGTCAGTTTATTCTGGCGAAACTCGACTGCGATGCCGAGCAGATGATCGCCTCTCAGTTTGGCCTGCGCGCCATTCCGACCGTCTATTTATTCCAGAACGGTCAGCCGGTTGACGGTTTTCAGGGTCCGCAGCCAGAAGAAGCGATTCGCACCCTGCTCGACAAAGTGCTGCCGCGTGAAGAAGAGCTGAAAGCGCAACAGGCCATGCAACTGATGCAGGAAGGCAATTACATTGAGGCTCTGCCGTTGCTTAAAGACGCCTGGCAACTCTCTAACCAGAACAGTGAAATCGGCCTGCTGCTGGCGGAAACGCAAATTGCCCTTAACCGTTCTGAGGACGCAGAAGCGGTGCTGAAGACGATTCCGTTGCAGGATCAGGACACTCGTTATCAGGGTCTGGTGGCACAAATTGAACTGCTGAAACAGGCGGCGGATACGCCTGAAATTCAACAACTTCAGCAGCAAGTGGCGGAGAATCCGCAGGATGCGGCGCTGGCATCTCAACTGGCCCTGCAATTACACCAGGTGGGGCGCAATGAAGAAGCGCTGGAGCTGCTGTTCAGCCATCTGAAGAAAGATCTCGCCGCCGCTGACGGCCAGGCGCGCAAGATGTTCCAGGAAATCCTTGCCGCACTCGGAACCGGCGACGCGCTGGCCTCGAAATACCGCCGTCAGTTGTACGCCCTGTTGTACTGATCGTCTTGCCCGATGGCGCTACGCTTATCGGGCCTACAACCAGAACGTATCCGGCACTCTCCATTACGATTTCTTCAAATGCGTCACCACAAGCTGGTGGCGCGAATTATAAAACTTCCGATAGGTTAAATAGCAGGCAATGATGGTCGACAGGCTCGCCGTTGAGAGCAGCATAAACGTCACCATAATCTGATACTTAATCGCTTTAACCGGATCGATACCGGCAAAGATCAGCCCCGACATCATCCCCGGTAAACTCACCAGCCCCACGGTTTTCGCGGAGTCGATAGTCGGGATCAGCGAAGCGCGGATACTGTCGCGAATCAATCCCGCAGAGGCCATTTTCGGCGTCGCGCCCAGGCTGAGTTTCTCCTGAATCTGCTGCTGTTCGCTGCTGAACCGCTGCCCCAGATTGTTGTAACACAACCCAACGGCCACCATCGCGTTACCTGCGATCATCCCGGAAATCGGAATCACCTGCATCGGGATGAATTCAATTGAGCCTGATAGCACCAGAACCGCCAGCGTTAACCCCGCCCCCACCGTGATGGCAATAAACGAGGAGAGAAACGCTTTATCGATATATTTACTGCGCTTTTGCGCGTTATACGCCGCGTTAAAGCAGATAAACAGTACCATCAGTAGCGTCAGGATGGCGTGATTCACACCGAAGATATATTTCAGTACATAGCCGACAATAATAAGCTGGACCACAGCCCGCGCCACGCTCCAGAGAATATCTTTTTCCAGCGCCAGTTTCTCTTTGTGGCTTATCAGCATCGCCACGACGACCAGCATCATCGCTAATGCCAGAGACTCATTGGTAATATTATGCTCGTTCATTACGCGCTTCCTGCATTTCTCCGGCATGCGGCATCAGCGTGATTATTTCATCCGCATGATTAATTTCGTCTTTATCGTGCGTGACCCACAGTACGCCAACCTGTTTATCACGAACATAGCGGTGAATAATCTCATTCACATTGCGTTTATTGCTTTCATCCAGCGCGCTGGTGATTTCATCAAGCAGCAACACTTTCGGTAAAAACTGTAGATTACGAATCAACGAGATTCGCTGTTTTTCACCGCCGGACAGTTCATTAATATTTTTCTCCAGAATCGTCTCCGGTAACCGGAAGCGTACCAGATCGGCAAGAAAGGCTTCCGGTTCCGGGCGTTGATGACGAATTTGCCAGGGGAAAATCAAATTATCGTAGACGGTATCGCCAAACAGCGCGGGCGTCTGGGCGCAATAAGAGACCTGCTGACGGTAATCTTCCGGGGTAAGCGCAGCGATGTTCTGCCCGGCAAAGATAATCTCACCGGCATCCGGACTCAGTAATGACGCCACAATTTTCAGTAACGTACTTTTGCCACAGCCGGAAGGTCCGGTGATTAATTTAAATTCACCGGGCCGTAAGTTAAAACTGATGTCATTCAGAATTTTTGTTGCCCCGATCTGGTAGCTCACATTTTTTAACTGGAGCAAAAGGCTATTTTCACGCATTGTAGATCCCTGATTTCCGCGTTTTATCGCAAAATAGTGTATCCCCGTAATTAACAAGGGGGGAACTCTCTTTTATAATTTAACCTGTAAATGCGGGAATACCGTCATCATGGAGAGTTCAACAGGAGGTTTTTTCGATGCTTATCTTTATCCCTGTTCTTATTTTTGTCGCGCTGGTGATTGTCGGCGCAGGCGTAAAAATTGTCCCCCAGGGCTATCAGTGGACGGTGGAGCGATTTGGACGCTATACCAAAACTCTGCAACCAGGTTTAAGTCTTGTCGTACCGTTCATGGACCGTATTGGTCGAAAAATCAACATGATGGAACAGGTTCTGGATATTCCATCCCAGGAAGTTATCTCTAAAGATAACGCCAACGTGACCATTGATGCCGTCTGCTTTATTCAGGTCATTGATGCCCCACGTGCGGCCTATGAGGTCAGCAACCTGGAGCTGGCGATCATCAACCTGACCATGACCAACATCCGTACTGTTCTCGGTTCTATGGAGCTTGATGAGATGCTCTCCCAGCGTGACAGCATCAACACGCGGCTGTTGCACATTGTCGACGAAGCGACCAATCCCTGGGGCATTAAAGTCACCCGTATCGAAATCCGCGACGTGCGACCGCCCGCAGAACTTATTTCCTCAATGAATGCTCAGATGAAAGCGGAACGTACCAAGCGCGCCTATATTCTGGAAGCCGAAGGGGTTCGTCAGGCAGAAATTCTGAAAGCGGAAGGGGAAAAACAGTCCCAAATCCTGAAAGCGGAAGGTGAGCGCCAGTCTGCTTTCTTGCAGGCAGAAGCCCGAGAACGTTCTGCCGAAGCGGAAGCACGCGCAACTAAAATGGTCTCGGAGGCGATCGCGTCCGGGGATATTCAGGCAGTGAACTACTTCGTGGCGCAGAAATATACCGACGCGCTCCAGCAGATTGGCTCGTCCAGTAACAGCAAAGTGGTCATGATGCCGCTGGATGCCAGCAGTCTGATGGGGTCCATTGCCGGGATTACTGAACTGATCAAGGACAGCGCCAGCGCACGGAATAAATAATGATCGAGATAATCGTGGCACATCCACATATTTTCTGGCTCAGTCTTGGCGGCCTGCTTCTGGCCGCTGAAATGCTGGGCGGTAACGGCTATCTGCTGTGGAGCGGCGTCGCGGCGGTCATTACCGGTGTAACGATATGGCTGCTGCCCGTTGGCTGGGAATGGCAGGGCGTAATGTTTGCCGTGTTAACGCTGCTGGCGGCCTGGCTGTGGTGGAAATGGCTGGCGAAGCGCGTTCGCGAGCAAAAGCCCGCAGACAGCCAGCTCAATCAGCGTGGTCAGCAACTGGTCGGCCGCCGATTCGTCCTGGAATCTGATCTGGTCAACGGACGCGGACATATGCGTGTGGGCGACAGTTCGTGGCCGGTTAATGCCAGTGATGACTTACCCGCGGGAACGCATGTTGAAGTCGTTGCCGTTGAGGGTATTACGCTGTATATCCGCCCCTCCTCTGATAAAAACCGATAACAGGAAACGCATGATGGTCAGGAAGACGCCTCTGGCATTAAGCTTTTGCGCATTACTGGCGAGCGCCCCGCAGGCATTTGCCTCCTTTGATATGGCGGACTGCACCTGGAGCGACGATAGCTGTCTGCTCAAAGGCAACCCGATTCTGACGCCCGACAATGATTCCCGTGACAACCTGTTACGTTTACTGAGCGAGGCAAAGTCGTTTGCCCTGCCCGTTCAGTCCATGCCCACCGATATCACCCGCTCGCGCGAGTTCTATTTTGCTTATCATCCGCAGTGGGATGATGTCGATGTGCCGACGCCCCCGCCTGGCGATTCGCAGAACGAGAGCAGCCTTATTCAGCAACAAATGACTTCGCTTCAGATCGGGCCGGTCGAATTCGGCCATGACACTGAACTGGAAAACCGCTTCGTCTCTAATAACGCCGAAAGCGTCAGTCAGTTTTTTGCCGCTCTGCTAAGCGATACCGCGCTATCGGTGGAACAAAAGCAAGCGCTGGCACAGGCCCGCCTGGGACTCTATTCCGGAGCCAGTGCAGAGCAAATCGCGCAATCGCTCGCGACGCTTCCGGCAGATTCCCCCGCTCTGCTGTATAAAACCTATCTGACCGCAGCGGCCTATTTTTACGCGGGCGACTATACCCACGCCGATGAGACCTTCAGACAACTGCTCAATAATGACCGCCCGTGGCTGGTTGAAACCGCGCAATATATGCGAATGCGCACTGCGCTGAACAAAAGCAGCCAGAACAGCGTCGGAGAATATGGCGATTTTGATATCAAGAAAATCAATCGTGAAGACGCCCAGCTTGCGCTAAAAGAGGCGCAAACCTATTTACAGCGCTGGCCTGACGGCAACTATGCAGATTCCACCCACGGCATGTTGCGCCGCATAAACTGGTACCTCCAGGACTGGACAAGCCTGGCCGAACTGTATGAGCAGGCGTTCCAGAAGGCCAGCGATGCGAAGGCGCTACGCAACCTGGTGATTGAATACGATAACGTTTATGGCAACCAGTTTTACGATAGCCCGGTGCAGAATGCATTCAACGGTGCGCCGCTGGTCAGCTATACGGAGATGCTACGCGCGCTTCGCCTGAACAGCGACCAGAAACCCTCGCTGACGCAGGCCAGCCTGGACGCCAGCAAACCGATGTTTGAAAAAAGTGGGAAGCTGGCGCTGTGGCGCGATCTGCAGCTCAATTTGTGGAGGGCGACGGAAAACAATGCCGCCATTTTGCAGGCCGTCACCCCGGCGCAAAAACTCCCGGCTCACGACATCCTCGCGTTCAGCGAACAGGTGCTCTACGGCGAAGCGCTGATGGCGCAAAAACAGTGGCCGGCGGCGCGTGATTTCTGGGAGAAGCTGCTGAAACTCAGCCAGGATAACGAACAGCAGCAGTATGTGCAGGCGAAACTGACCGCGACGCTGGTATACAGCGGCGATGCGGCGGCGGGTTTTGCCCCGGACAGCGCAATCACCAACCTGCGTTTTCGCTCGCGCGTTCTCAAAACGGTGGCAACGCCAGCGCTGCTGCGCCAGCAGGTCCGCAAGGGGCCGAATAACGAAGAGCGCACCATCGCACTTCATACGTTACTGGTGCGCGATCTCACCGAGAACCGCTTTGGCGACTGGTTAGAGGACCGAAAACTCGTCAGCGCCATCACCCAGCCGGTCATTGATAAGGCCTTCGAGGATGTGAATCTGAGCACGTTCGACTGGAACGGCGAGTCCGCCGAAGCCGGTTATGTGTGCCGCAATCTGGATGACACCGTCAGCACGCTGAGCAAAACACCTGACGATGCCCATGCGCTGAACTGTCTGGGCGAGTTCTTTCGCACAACGCAAACGCATGTTGATCTGTGGCAGGACGGAGCAGGCAATGGCGTGCTGGAACAGGCCATCTCCCGGAAAACCCCCTTCGGTCAGTTCGACCGACAGAGTTACTATCAGCAGGTCATCACTTCCGCGAAAGCGGAACACGAAGACAAAAGCTACGCGTTATACCGGGCTATCATGTGTTATGCCCCGTCAGGTATGAACGAATGTGGCGGCGAAGAGGTGGACAAATTACAGCGGAAAGGCTGGTTCACGCAGTTGAAAACACAGTATCCGGGTAGCCCGTGGGCGCAAAAACTCAAATACTACTGGTAATGGCGCTGCTGGTGGGACCGGCGCAGGCAGAAACGGTAATCGCCCGCGATCATCCCGCTTTCTGGCTCTGGTCCGGAGTGAAAGCCAGTGATGAACTGAGAGACGCCCGGACTGTCTATCTGCATCAGGGTGAAGTGTTAGCACAAACCAATGGCGTGGTGTTTCAGCGTCTGGGACTTCCCGTCAGTCGCCTGACGTTTCCGTCCCTCTGGTTGACTGTGCGCTTCACCACGCTCGACGTACCGGACGCCATTCCGGCACGGATCGTGCGGCTGATGCAGCGCTGGCGGGCGGCAGGAAACCAGGTGGTAGGATTACAGGTCGATTTTGATGCGGCAACGCACCAGCTTGCTGACTATGCCCGTTTTCTACAGGCGTTGCGCCAGCAGTTACCGCCCGACTTCGCCCTTGGCGTGACCGGACTGCTGGACTGGGCGAAAACCGGCGATGTCGCGACGCTGAACGCGTTACCGGTTGATGAACTGGTGGTGCAGAGCTATCAGGGACGCCATACGGTAGAAAATTATCAGGACTATTTGCCCGCCCTTTCCCGACTGCGTATCCCCTTTAAACTCGGGCTGGTGCAAAACGGCAAGCGGGACATTCAGGCGGAAGCACTGTTACAAAACTCCCCGTGGTATCGCGGCACGGTGGTGTTTATGCTCAACCCCAACACACGTTAAGCCTTCACCTTGTGATGGCAGCAGCCGGAAAGGTTATCAATGATCGGGCATTCCGCACTGTCATCGCCAGGGCACGATTCCGCCAGCGCCAGTAACTGCACGCGCATCGACTGTAATTCGCTGATATGACGTTCAATTTCAGCCACTTTCTCCAGGGTGCGCTTTTTAACATCCGCGCTGTGACGGCCCGGATCGTTGAACAGATTGACCAGTTCACCACACTCTTCAAGATTAAAACCGACCTGGCGCGCCTGACGAAGCAGCGTCAGCTCATTCAGGTGCTGTTGGCTGTAGGTGCGATAGCCGTTTTCACCGCGCAGAGGCGGCGTGACCAGCCCTTTTTCTTCATAAAAGCGGATTGCTTTACTGGTTAAACCGGTTTTTTTCGCAACATCACTGATATTCACACATCCTCCACAGAGTGAGCTGTAGCAACGCTTAATTATAACGTACTTGTTCCTGAGACCCCACCTCCTGTAAGTCCCCCTCAATCAGGTCAATCATCTCCTCAGTTAGACATGTTTTCTTTAACTCTGTATCCCCCGGATCGCCTGGGATCGATTCCCGGCGTGGAGCGTCGAGGCGGGTAAACGATTTACTGTAACAATTACCTGCTATAAGTGATCGTTTTCTCAATTCTCACTCTTTCATCTGGCAATTCTACGCGAGTAGATTTATTAATCTGCGGTAAAAAGATAATATCTACGCGAGTAGAACATGAAGGGTACAAACCTGCGACCAATGTCGACAGCTAACTTCAAGGAGTTCTTATGAACACGCATTCATCCTCTGTTCCCCTGACGGATAACCAACAGGCAGCTCAGGAGCGGCTGGAAACCCCCGAGGGCCGCCGCGAATTTTGGCGAGCCACATTTTCCTGCTGGTTAGGCACCACCATGGAATATGCCGATTTTGCCCTGTATGGCCTTGCCGCAGGCATTATTTTCGGTGATGTCTTTTTTCCGGAAGCAACACCGGTGATGGCTCTGCTTTCCAGCTTTGCTGCCTACTCCGTAGGGTTTATTGCCCGCCCTATTGGCGCATTGTTGTTCGGCTGGATAGGCGATCGTCATGGTCGGAAAATCGTCATGGTTATCACTATTGGCCTGATGGGATTGTCGACCATGCTGATAGGTTTGATCCCCAGCTACGCCCAGATTGGCGTCTGGGCACCGGTGTGTCTTGTTATTCTTCGATTTTCCCAGGGACTGGGCGCGGGAGCTGAGCTGTCAGGCGGTACTGTGATGCTCGGTGAATATGCCCCGGTTAAGCGCCGTGGGCTGGTTTCCTCAATTATCGCCCTGGGGTCAAACAGCGGAACATTACTGGCTTCTCTGGTCTGGCTCATTGTCCTGCAAATGGACAAAGATGCCTTACTGAGCTGGGGATGGCGTATTCCTTTTCTTTGCAGCATTCTCATTGCCGCTGCCGCGTTATTAATTCGTCGCCACATGCGCGAAACGCCTGTCTTTGAGCGTCAAAAAGCCCTGCTGCAAGCTGAACGAGAAAAGGTTCTCCTCGAAGGAAAAGCTCAGCAGCAGCTTGACACGCGTAGCTTCTGGAAACGGACCCGGGCGTTCTGGACTATGGTCGGTCTACGCATTGGCGAGAATGGTCCTTCCTATCTGGCACAGGGATTTATCATTGGCTATGTCGCCAAGGTACTGATGGTAGACAAATCGGTACCAACCGTAGCGGTGTTTATCGCTTCGGTTCTGGGATTTGCCATTATTCCTCTGGCGGGTTGGCTTTCTGATCGCTTTGGCAGACGAATCATCTATCGCTGGTTCTGCCTGTTGCTGATCCTGTATGCATTTCCGGCATTTATACTGCTGGATTCTCGTGAGCCGTGGATAGTTATCCCGACAATCATTACCGGAATGGGACTCGCTTCACTGGGTATTTTCGGTGTTCAGGCGGCCTGGGGCGTTGAGCTTTTCGGTGTGACGAACCGATATACCAAAATGGCATTTGCGAAAGAGCTTGGTTCCATTATGTCTGGCGGGACGGCACCACTTATCGCCTCCGCCCTGCTCTCGTTTTACGGACACTGGTGGCCAATTGCTCTCTATTTCGCCCTTATGGCGACGATTGGGCTGGTGACCACGTTCTTCGCGCCAGAAACCCGCGGGCGGGATCTCAACTTACCTGAGGATGCTGTTTGAGGCCAGAGAACGAGATGCGCGTTCTTTACCAAAGATTTTTGGGTCATAACGCCTTATGCTGTCTGAAAAAAATCACTCTGAACGTAATCAGGTAGGTGCCTCGTGACCCAATCACATTCACAACGCGTAACACGTTCTGACGTGGCAAAAGAAGCGGGAACGTCCGTTGCTGTCGTAAGTTACGTTATAAATAATGGTCCACGCCCCGTTGCCGAAGCGACCCGGCAGCGGGTGCTCCAGGCCATTAAGAAAACCGGCTATCGACCCAATGGGATTGCGCGAGCCCTGGCGTCAGGGAGCACGCAAACCTATGGGCTTGTCGCACCGGACATCTCAAACCCGTTTATCGCCTCTATGGCCCATGCCCTGCAACACGAGGCCTTTGCTGATGGCAAAGTGCTACTGCTGGGGGATGCCGGCGACAGTAGCTGCCGGGAACGTGAACTCATTAATAATATGCTGCACCGCCAGGTCGACGGGCTGATCTACACCAGTGTGGATCGCCATCCTTATATCAATTTGATTCAGGAGAGCGGCACCCCCTGCGTCATGCTCGATCGCGTGGATCCGGGACTTAACGTCAGCGTTATCCAGGTGGATGAGCAACTGGCGGCAAAACAGGTCACGCAGCATCTTATCGATCACGGATACCGCGACATTGGGATCATCTGCGGCCCGCGTGAAATGCTGAATACGCAGGATCGTATTCGGGGCTGGCAGCAGGCGCTGGAAGCCTCATCGTTACTGGTCAATCCCTCATGGATTTTTTCGACCAACTATACCCGCGCTGGCGGTTACGCGGCGACAAAACGCATGTTACAGGGCCCGCTGCCCCGCGCGTTGTTCGCAACGAATGAACAACAGGCACTCGGCTGTTTACGCGCCCTGGCAGAACACGGGCTTCGCGTTCCGGAAGATGTTGCTCTGGTCTGCTTTAACGCAACACAGGAATCGGCTTACAACGTCCCTTCTCTCACCGCTGTCCGGCAACCTGTCGATAAGATGGCCCGTGCGGCAATTGACATGCTGAAAAATTGGGATGGAAAGGTTCGCCGCGTTGAATTTGAGTTTTATTTACGAACAGGAGAGTCATGTGGCTGTCAGGGACATGAAGTACACCCCGAAACAAAGTAATAATGAACCGGTGCGCGTCATTATTGATTGCGATCCGGGAAACGGTATTCCCGGCGCTAATATCGATGACGGTCTGGCGCTGGCGCTGGCGATTGCCGCTCCGCAGATAACGCTGGAGATGATCACCACGGTTGCCGGAAATACGCCGGTAGAGGTGGGATATGCCGTCGCAAAAGATCTCATTACACAACTGGAGATTCCCGTTGACGTCTACCAGGGTGCTTCGCGTGCGCTCCGGGAAGACCCGCATCCCTGGCGTGAAAAACTGGATCACAGCGTCGATCGGTTTGGCTTACGACAACTCTGGTCGGATGTTCCTGCCCCGGCAATGTGTCAAAACGTGAAACCCCATGCTCCAGAGGCAATGGGTGAACTCATCTGCAACCACCCCGGCGAGATCACGCTGGTGGCTACCGGTCCACTCACCAATGTGGCCATCGCCCTGCAGCTTTACCCGCAGATTGTTCACGCAGTTAAAAATATCGTGGTGATGGGTGGCGTGTTCAATGTGCCAGGCTACCTGAAAGATACGAATTTTGGTCTCGATCCTGAAGCCGCGCATGCGGTGCTCACCTGCGGCGCACCTGTCACACTGGTCCCGATGGATGTGACAACGAAAACTCAAATGCTTCACGCCGATTTAGACAGGCTGGCAAAAAAAGAAAATGGGCTTAGCCGTTTTCTGGTGCAAACCCTTCGCCCGTGGATCACCTACTCAATGCAGACCCGCAATCTGCCCGGGTGCTGGATCCACGATGTATTAACCGTTGCCTGGTTACTGGATCCCTCGCTTGCGGCAACGGCTGAAGATTATCTGGAGGTCTCTCTGGAAGGTATAACCCGCGGTATGACCTGTCGCTATGGACATGACACGTTGCGTCTCAATGTCGGGATCCCTGAACCAAAAGGCGTGCCGGTAAAAATTCTGCAAAGCATCGATAACCAGCGACTTCTTTCGCTGATTGAGCACTATATCCATACCTACAGCGCATAGCGTTACGGGTCAGAAAAAGAGACCTACCTACGCTGCTTGAGGTGAGTTTTTCCGGAGGAAATATGAATACATTATCCTTCCTCTTATTCGGTGAAGGAGAATCTCTCTTTATTACACTGAGCAAAATTTGCGTCGCATTTATCCTGGGTGGCATCATCGGCCTTGAAAGAGAATCAAAGGGAAAGCCCGTCGGATTTAAAACTTGCGTCATTATTTCTGTCGCCAGTTGTGTACTGACAATCGTCTCCATCCAGTCAGCAGAATATTACGCTGAAATATCAATGAATATACGTAGTGACCCGATGCGTCTGGCTGCACAAATTATCAGTGGCGTCGGCTTTCTTGGAGCGGGAGTCATCCTGCACCGCCACGATGACGCCATATCCGGATTGACCACCGCCGCCATCGTTTGGGCTTCCGCTGGAGTGGGCATTACCAGTGGCGCCGGTTTTTATGTGCATGCCCTGCTTGCTACGGGTTTGTTCCTGCTGGCCATAAAACTCAGCTACTTTGTGATCTTTTTACAAACTAAGAATCAATTACCGGGAAAAGTAAAAATTCGCATTATTCTTGACGAAAAAGCAGGATTACAAACGCTGGTGGAAAGTATTAATCAGCAAAAAAACATTATTGAAGCGATTACCATCCGCGATGTGAAAAAGGGAAAAATAGAGGTTAACCTCAAGGTCGTGATTAGAAAGAAAATGACCCTGCCGGAACTCTACAATAACCTTTCAACACTTGAACACGTTTGTGCTATTGCCCTGGAACACTAAAAAAAGAAAAACAAACGCCTTGACCTTCCCCTTGCTGGAAGGTTTAACCTTTATCACAGTCAGTTAATACCTGTAATAAAGGAGTGTTGTTATGTCGCAAACTATCGACCTGACCCTGGACGGCCTGTCCTGTGGTCACTGCGTCAAACGCGTAAAAGAAAGCCTTGAGCAGCGCCCGGACGTTGAACAAGCGGACGTCACCGTGACCGAAGCGCACGTCATCGGCACTGCCAGCGCTGAGCAGCTCATCGACACCATCAAACAAGCCGGGTACGGCGCAGAGTTAAGCCACCCAAAGGCTAAACCGCTGGCGGAGTCATCAATCCCGTCGGAAGCACTGACAGCGGTCCCTCCTGAGCTTCCGGCAGCGACGGCTGATGATGATGACAGCCAACAGCTGCTGTTAAGCGGCATGAGCTGCGCCAGTTGCGTCTCCCGGGTGCAAAACGCGCTGCAAAGCGTACCAGGAGTGACGCAGGCACGGGTTAACCTCGCGGAACGCACAGCCCTGGTCATGGGCAGTGCGTCCGCCGCAGAATTAGTCCAGGCGGTGGAAAAAGCCGGCTACGGCGCGGAAGCCATCGAAGATGACATCAAACGCCGTGAACGCCAGCAGGAAACCGCCATCGCCACCATGAAACGCTTCCGCTGGCAGGCGATTGTCGCCCTGCTGGTGGGGGTTCCTGTCATGGTCTGGGGAATGATGGGCGACAACATGATGGTGACCGCCGATAACCGCAGCCTGTGGCTGACCATCGGCCTGGTAACCCTGGCCGTGATGGTCTTTGCGGGCGGACATTTTTACCGTAGCGCGTGGAAGAGCCTGATGAACGGCACCGCCACCATGGACACGCTTGTCGCGCTCGGCACCGGTGTGGCCTGGCTCTATTCGATGAGCGTCAACCTGTGGCCGCAATGGTTCCCGATGGAGGCGCGTCATCTCTATTACGAAGCCAGCGCGATGATCATTGGTCTGATTAACCTCGGACACATGCTGGAAGCCCGGGCGCGTCAACGCTCGTCGAAGGCACTGGAAAAATTACTCGATCTCACGCCGCCCACGGCCCGTGTCGTTACCGAAGAGGGCGAAAAAAGCGTACCGCTGGCTGAAGTACAACCGGGGATGCTGTTGCGCCAGACCACCGGCGACCGCGTCCCGGTTGACGGTGAAATCACGCAGGGTGAAGCATGGCTCGATGAAGCGATGTTAACCGGTGAACCCGTTCCGCAGCAGAAAGGGGAAGGTGACAGCGTTCATGCCGGCACCGTGGTGCAGGATGGCAGCGTATTGTTCCGCGCCAGCGCGGTAGGCAGCCACACTACCCTGTCACGCATTATCCGCATGGTGCGCCAGGCGCAGAGCAGTAAGCCGGAAATCGGTCAGATGGCCGACAAAATTTCCGCCGTCTTTGTCCCGGTCGTGGTGATAATTGCGCTGCTAAGCGCCGGTATCTGGTACTTCTTTGGTCCGGCACCGCAAATTGTCTATACCCTGGTGATTGCCACCACGGTGCTGATTATCGCCTGCCCCTGCGCGCTGGGTCTGGCGACGCCTATGTCGATCATTTCCGGCGTGGGCCGTGCGGCAGAGTTTGGTGTCCTGGTTCGGGATGCCGATGCCCTGCAACGCGCCAGTACGCTGGATACCGTCGTCTTCGACAAAACCGGGACGCTGACCGAAGGTAAACCCCAGGTGGTCGCGGTTAAAACAACTGGCACAGTTGACGAAGCACAAGCGTTACGCCTGGCGGCGGCGCTGGAACAAGGTTCCAGCCACCCACTGGCTCGGGCCATTCTCGACAAAGCGGGAGATATCGGCTTGCCGCAGGTCAACGGCTTCCGTACCCTGCGCGGATTAGGCGTCAGCGGGGAAGCGGAAGGGCATACGCTACTGCTGGGCAACCAGGCCCTGCTTAATGAACAGCAGGTAGACACTACTGAGCTGGAAGCGGAGATGTCGGCTCAGGCGTCTCAGGGGGCGACCCCCGTGCTGCTGGCGGTTGACGGCAAAGCCGCAGCGCTTCTGTCCATACGCGATCCGCTACGTAGCGACAGCGTGGCAGCGTTGCAGCGCCTGCATCGCGCCGGCTATCGACTGGTGATGTTGACTGGCGATAACCCGACAACGGCGAATGCCATTGCTAAAGAGGCTGGCATTGATGAGGTGATTGCAGGCGTTTTGCCAGACGGCAAAGCCGACGCCATCAAACGGCTGCAAGGCCAGGGGCGTCAGGTGGCGATGGTTGGCGACGGCATCAACGATGCGCCCGCACTGGCGCAAGCGGATGTCGGGATCGCCATGGGCGGCGGCAGCGATGTGGCCATCGAAACAGCCGCAATTACATTAATGCGTCACAGTCTGATGGGCGTGGCGGATGCGCTGTCCATCTCCCGCGCCACGCTGCGAAACATGAAGCAAAACCTGCTTGGCGCGTTTATCTACAACAGCATCGGTATTCCTGTTGCCGCCGGGATTCTGTGGCCGTTCACCGGTACGTTGCTGAACCCGGTGGTTGCTGGTGCAGCGATGGCGCTCTCGTCCATTACGGTGGTGAGCAACGCAAACCGACTGCTGCGCTTTAAACCGAAAGAGTAAGCGATACCGGATGGGGGTGCTAAAGCACTGCCATCCGGCAATTCACACATTGCACACCCCTGGGTCACGCGTTAGCATGGGCTTCTGATTAGGGAGGCCGTATGGATCTGTTTTACCGGGTAAAAACGTTTTTCGCTGCGCTGCGCAGCAATCACTATACCTGGCCCGCCATTGACGTTTCGTTACCCGGCAATCGCCACTTCCATCTGATTGGCAGTATTCATATGGGGAGCCGTGAAATGGCTCCTTTGCCTGCAAGATTGCTTAAAAAGCTCAAACACGCCGATGCGTTAATTGTGGAGGCCGACGTCTCCGGCAATGATACGCCCTTCGCCAATTTGCCTGAGTTTGCCGCCCTGGAAGAACGCATCAGCGACGAGCTGTTGCGCAATTTGCATAACATGACCGATGAACTGGGGATCTCCCCTTCCCTGTTTTCTACACAACCGCTGTGGCAAATCGCGATGGTGCTACAGGCTACCCAGGCGCAGCAACTGGGGTTGCGCCCGGAATATGGCATTGACTACCAGCTATTGCAGGCCGCGAAAAAGGCAGAAAAACCGGTGATTGAGCTGGAAGGCGCCGCCAGCCAGATAACGTTGCTGTGCGAACTGCCGGATAACGGCCTGGCGCTGCTGGAAGATACCTTGACCCACTGGCATACCAACGCCCGTTTGCTGCAACAAATGATGAGCTGGTGGCTGACCACGCCGCCGCAGGATAATCATCTGATGCTCCCGAACACCTTCAGCCCGTCGCTGTACGACGTTCTGATGCATCAACGAAACATTGCGTGGCAAAATAAGCTGTCGGCGCTGCCTGCGGGCCATTATGTGGTGGCTGTCGGTGCGCTACATCTTTATGGAGAAGGAAATTTGCCGGAACTGTTGCGATAAAAAAGTGGCCAATATTTCTATTGGCCCGTCAAAGAGGAATTTCATCTTTATTATTATGCCGTCGTTTAATACGACGGTGTATGTCGATTGTCGCTCAAACTCTGCATCCTGCCAATACAATTGCGCAAGATGGTACTATTTTTTAGACAATCATCAGAGGTACGCTTGACTCGTCATTTGGTTTAGCCAGGAAAAATTGCTATGACACCCGCCGTAAAATTACTTGAAAAAAACAAAGTTACCTTTCAGATCCACACCTATGAACACGATCCGGCCGAAACCAACTTCGGCGATGAGGTGGTACGCAAGTTAGGACTCAATCCCGATCGGGTATACAAAACGCTGCTGGTTGCGGTTAATGGCGATATGAAACATCTGGCGGTTGCCGTGACGCCCGTCGCCGGACAACTGGATCTGAAGAAAGTCGCCAAAGCCCTCGGCGCGAAAAAAGTCGACATGGCCGATCCGCTGGTAGCGCAACGCACCACCGGGTATCTGGTAGGAGGAATTAGCCCGCTGGGACAGAAAAAGCGCCTGCCGACGTTGATTGACGCGCCAGCCCGGACGTTTGACACCATTTATGTCTCAGGCGGCAAACGCGGACTGGATATCGAACTGGCGGCAGGCGATTTAGCGACCATTCTGGATGCTAAATTTGCCGATATCGCCCGCCGGGACTAAATGCGTAGTTGTGCCGGATGGCGCTACGCTTATCAGGCCTGGAAACCACGCTGACCTGTAGGCCGGATAAGGTGCCAGCACCGCCATCCGGCACTCTAGCCTGTTACTGCCAGTTCACTTCCCCCTTCGGTTCATAAGCGTTCACATCTAACGGTGAATTCTGCTGGATGAACGCCTTCAGCACTTCCGCATCAATGAAGCCAGTGTTCACGTAGCCCGGTTTATTATCAATTCGCGGATAGCCGTCGCCGCCGGTGGCGTTAAAGCTCAGCGTCGCCATACGATAGGTTTTGGCCGGATCAACCGCTTCGCCTTTGATTTTCAGATCGCTGAGTTTACCGTCTTTTGCCACAAAACTGACGTTAGCAAACTGCGGATAAGCACCAGAGTCTGGCTTCATTTGCGCCACCGCCGTCAGGTAATCAATGACCTCTTTGCCCGTCATATCGGCATACACCACAACGTTGCCGAACGGCTGAACCTTGAGCACACTTTTATAGGTGATATCGCCGCCTTCAATCGAGTCGCGAATACCGCCGCCGCTCATGACGCCGAAATCTGCGCCGGTACGCGCGATTTGCGCGGCCAGAATCAAGTGTCCCATATTGGTCTGGACAAAGCGAACCTTGCTGCGATCCCCTTCCAGACGACCATTCACCGCGCCAATCTTCACATCCAGTTGCGCTTTGCCCTTATTCTGGAAGGGCGTCAGCAGCGAGAGCATTTGCGGATTCTCAGCGATTTCCGGGGTGTAAAGTACGCGCTCACTTTTCCCGTCTTCCCAGGTCACTTTTTTCTTCAGGTTTACGGGAATCAACTGGTAGTTGACCATTTTCATTTCGCCATTGCGGAACTCAAAGTCGGCGCGACCAACGTATTTTCCCCATTCATGGGCCTGAACAATCCAGATACCGTTCTGTTTGTCCGGCGCGCACGGGGTGCCCGGAACGTAATCCACCTGCTTTTTGTTTTCGGAGGCCATGCACACCGGGTCCTGTGAGTGACCACCCACAATCATTGCCAGCGCCCCCGCAGGCAGGCTACGCGCCATTTCAACATCCCCCGGCGCATTCGAACCATGATTGCCATTGTCATAATGTCCCATATGAGTGGTGGCAATAATGACATCGGGTTTTTCATTCATTTGCAGTTCCTGAATCACCAGCTTCGCCTCTTCCGCTGGCTTGCGGAATTCGATATCGGTAAAGAATTCAGGGTTGCCGATCTTTGCCGTATCATCGGTGGTTAACCCGATGACCGCGATTTTCAGATCCTGGCGCTTAAAAATGGCCCACGGTTTGAACAGACGCTCGCCGGTGCTTTTCTGGTAGATGTTGGCAGAGAGAAACGGGAACTTCGCCCATGTTTCCTGTTGGCGCAAAACGGTAAGCGGATTATCAAATTCGTGGTTACCGACCGCCATCGCGTCATAGCCAATCAGGTTCATCCCGCGAAAATCAGGTTCGGCATCCTGTAAATCCGATTCAGGTACGCCGGTATTGATATCACCGCCGGACAACAGCAGCACGCTGCCCCCTTCGGCCGCCACCTCCCTGCGGATCCCGTCCACCAGCGTTTTTTGCGCCGACAGGCCATATTCACCATATTCATTGCGCCAGAAATGACCATGATGATCGTTGGTATGCAGAATAGTGATTTTATAGGTTTTATCTTTCTCGTATGCCTGAACAGGCTGACTTGCCAGCGTGAATGCGGCGAATAGTGCCAGCACCACACTCCGTTTCAAAAATTTCATGCTGCTCTCCCTGACTCAATCTCAACGGCTGAAATTACATTTATCTGAAATAATAGTCGAATAAGTTTTCAGAATTGAGACTTCCTTCAAACCGCGTCCGCAGGTATGTTAGTCAGGTAATAATCACAATAACGATATTCCCCTATGCGCAACACCTTTTACGCTGCACGTCAGTAAGAGATAGCGCGTAACATCGCAAATCAGACAGAAGTGATTTTCTATGGCAATGAGTGAACAAACCCAGCCAGCGCCTGGCGCGTCTGCGTCAGTGGCTAAAGCACGTACGTCGTTTGGTATTTTAGGCGCCATCAGCCTTTCCCACTTGCTAAACGATATGATCCAGTCGTTAATTCTGGCGATCTACCCGCTACTGCAATCAGAATTCTCGCTGACCTTTATGCAGATAGGGATGATTACCCTGACTTTCCAGTTGGCCTCCTCGCTACTGCAACCGGTGGTCGGTTACTGGACCGATAAATACCCGATGCCCTGGTCGCTGCCGATCGGCATGTGCTTTACATTGAGCGGTCTGGTACTGCTGGCGCTGGCGGGAAGTTTTGGCACCGTACTGTTAGCCGCAGCGCTGGTCGGTACGGGTTCTTCGGTCTTCCACCCGGAATCCTCTCGTGTGGCGCGCATGGCGTCAGGCGGACGTCACGGCCTCGCGCAGTCCATCTTCCAGGTAGGGGGGAACTTCGGCAGCTCGCTCGGTCCGTTGCTGGCTGCAGTGATTATCGCCCCCTACGGAAAAGGAAACGTGGCGTGGTTTGTTCTTGCCGCCCTGCTGGCGATTGTGGTTCTGGCGCAGATTAGCCGCTGGTATGCCGCGCAGCACCGCATGAGCAAAGGTAAACCAAAAGCAACCGTTATCAATCCGCTCCCGCACAACAAGGTGGTACTGGCCGTTAGCGTTCTGCTGGTCCTGATTTTCTCAAAATACTTCTATATGGCGAGCATCAGCAGCTATTACACCTTTTATCTGATGCAAAAATTCGGATTGTCGGTACAAAACGCACAGATTCACTTGTTTGCCTTCCTGTTTGCCGTTGCCGCAGGAACGGTGATCGGCGGGCCTTTGGGCGATAAAATTGGCAGAAAATATGTCATTTGGGGCTCCATCCTTGGCGTTGCGCCATTTACGCTTATTTTACCGTACGCAACCCTGCACTGGACCGGGATTTTAACCGTGATAATTGGTTTTATCCTCGCATCAGCCTTTTCCGCCATACTGGTGTATGCCCAGGAACTTCTGCCGGGTCGTATCGGCATGGTTTCCGGTCTGTTTTTCGGTTTTGCCTTTGGGATGGGAGGCCTGGGAGCTGCGGTGTTAGGTCTGATTGCCGACCACACCAGCATCGACTTAGTCTATAAAATCTGTGCTTTCCTGCCACTTTTGGGGATACTGACCATATTCTTACCTGATAACCGGCATAAAGCCTGAGTTTTTTGCGGCTAAAGCTAAACTTTAGCCGCGCGTTTTACCAGTGGCCATAAGCCTTTGCCCTCCCTGCTGACCTCGCGTTTTCCGATCCGTGCTTTTTTGCTGCCAAATTGCAGTTTTCTTTAAAATTCAACAATTATTCATAAACATAATAATCAAAATTGTCATAAACTATTACCTGGAATTGTGGAAATCAGCTACCAAAGGAGACGGAATGCATCACGCCACCCCGCTTATCACCACCATTGTTGGCGGCCTTGTGCTCGCTTTTATACTCGGCATGCTTGCCAACAAACTGCGTATTTCTCCTCTGGTGGGATATCTGTTAGCGGGCGTTCTGGCCGGTCCATTCACCCCTGGCTTTGTGGCTGATACGAAACTGGCGCCGGAGCTTGCCGAGCTCGGCGTTATTCTGCTGATGTTCGGTGTGGGTTTGCACTTTTCGCTGAAGGATTTGATGGCGGTAAAGTCGATTGCCATTCCCGGCGCGATCGCCCAGATAGCCGTGGCGACGCTGCTGGGTATGGCCCTCTCCGCCGTCATGGGCTGGTCGCTGATGACCGGCATCGTTTTTGGTTTATGTCTTTCAACCGCCAGTACCGTGGTGCTACTGCGCGCGCTTGAGGAACGACAGCTCGTTGACAGTCAGCGAGGGCAAATAGCCATCGGCTGGCTGATTGTTGAAGATCTGGTGATGGTCCTGACGCTGGTTCTCTTACCTGCTGTCGCGGGAATGGTCGAAAAAGGCAACGTTGGTTTCGCCACGCTGGCGGTCGATATGGGGATTACCATCGGTAAGGTTGTCGCCTTTATCGCCATTATGATGCTGGTAGGACGCCGTCTCGTGCCGTGGATTATGGCCCGTAGCGCCGCAACCGGTTCGCGTGAACTGTTTACCCTTTCCGTACTGGCGCTGGCGCTGGGCATCGCTTTTGGCGCGGTCGAACTGTTCGACGTCTCCTTCGCGCTGGGCGCGTTTTTTGCCGGGATGGTACTGAACGAATCAGAGCTAAGCCACCGCGCCGCTCACGACACACTGCCGCTACGTGACGCCTTCGCCGTGCTGTTCTTCGTCTCTGTTGGTATGCTGTTCGACCCGCTGATTCTGATCCAACAGCCGCTGGCGGTGCTGGCGACGCTGGCGATTATTATCTTTGGTAAATCCGCAGCCGCCTTTTTCCTTGTG
>OKVW01000288.1_pt1 | contig 32523 bp, 14 predicted proteins | sample 1606991 | NCBI WGS metagenome assembly OKVW01 (sample SAMN03281021, study PRJEB24777) | human gut metagenome | isolation source: fecal sample PR177 from 1 month old male Malay infant, vaginal delivered... | reverse complement strand
ATCTACACTAGATCGCTCGTCGGCAGCGTCAGATGTGTATAAGAGACAGATATACTAATAATAAACAGCAATAATAACCAGCCATTAATAAATACAAATCTTTTTTAGATTTATATCTATATGTTGGTATATAAAGGGCGAAGCGAAAGGAATGATATAAAAATGGAGAACATGCAGGAAGAAGATCTGTTGCTTGTCCGAAAGGCAAAAAAGGGTGATGCACAGGCTTATGGAGAGCTAATTAAATTTCATAAAGAATATCTTTACCGAACAGCATTTTCCTATGTGAAAAACCAGGATTTGGCACTGGATGTTCTTCAGGAGACTACCGTTCAGGGGCTGCTGGCAATTCATAGTCTGAGAGAACCTAAGTATTTTAAGACCTGGATAACCAGAATATTATATAACTGTGCTATGCAAATGTATCGTAAGTCATCCAAAGTAATTCCTTATGCCCAGGATGAATTGCCGGAAGCTGCAGAGAGGCTGGTGGAAAGCGGCATTTCCCAGGAAGAAAAAATGGATCTCCATGATGCAGTAAGTCAGCTGGATGAGCCATACCGGACGCTGATTGTACTCAAGTATTTTGAGGGGCTGACGATATCAGAAATATCAAAAATGTCTTCAAAGCCTGAGGGTACTATTAAATCAGACCTGTCAAAGGCAAAAAAGAAACTGCGCACGATATTGAGAGAGGGGTATATCTATGCTTAATAAAAATGAATTTGATGAAATTCCAATACCGGAAAATATAGATGACGTAATTGATAAAGGAGTTCAGAGAGCTGTTAAAATAAAAAAAAGACAGCGGAGAAAGAAATTTATTACCACGACAACAGGCATTGCTGCCGCTGTAGCCGTTTTTTCTTTGTTCTGCGTATCTAATCCTGCCCTGGCAGCTAAAATCCCTTTAATCGGGCATATATTTGAACGAGTGGAGACTACAGTGAGTTATAAGGGAGATTTCAGTTCCACGGCACAAGTGCTGGTGACGGAAGGAGCAGATGCTGCTGACCTTAAAACAGAGAATGCTGACCTTGAAACAGAAAATGCTGAAGCAGAGACTACTGATAAAAATACTGGTATAACAAATGCCGGGATAACGGAGAACGACAAAGACGGAAATGCCAAATCCAAAGCAGAGGCTGGTAATGCCGGAAATGATGAAAAAGTAAATAAATCTGAAGAAAGTAAATATGTCAAAACTTCAAATGGATTAACGGTTACGGTTTCGGAAGTATATTATAGTACAAAAGCATTATATCTGGCTATGAGCATTAAAAATGAGGAAGAGTTCCCACAGGATTTTATAAGAACAAAAAATATGGATGATTATATTTTAGATTATGATGTCTTATCGTTAAATGGGACGGCAAGCTTTAGTTTCTCAGATATTGATGTGGGACCGGAACTGTATATAGAGGGTCAGTTTATTGACAATCATACCTTTGCAGGAATCTATCGTGTACCACTGGACCAGCTTTCCTACTACCCAACAGATGAGGAGATAGCGGCAACTGGGCTTGATATCAACGATTACTGGACAGATGACATGTCTACTGATGAAGCGGCAAAAAAGGTTGATGAGTATAATTTAAAATTAAAGGAAAATTTTCCGGATATTGGAAAACCGCTTCCTATACCGGACAGCTTTACTTATAATTTAAATATTACCGATATCTCGGGAGATTTATTTGAGACAAAAGCAAGAACGGTTACTTTCCCGGAGGGTGATACGAGTGTGGTATATGACAATCTGGTTAAGAAATATGAGGGGAATTGGGATTTCCAGTTTGATGTTGCCCTGGATACCTCCAGGACCAGTGTCATCGAACTTAATGACACCAATGCAGAGGGTCTTGGCATCTCCAAAATTGAAAAAACACCATATGAAATATCTGCACAGATGATCATTCCTTCTGATAAACTGAATTATGATTATTTTCTGGTTATGTTGGATAAGGACGGAGAATTGATGGATTACCAGGGCAGCTTTACAGATACCTACCAGCTCTATGGCAGGGATACCAGCACTGTTTATCTTTATATCTGTGACTATATACAGTATATGGATGAAATAAAAGGTTATTACTGGTCTCCGGATTATGAAGAAAAGAAGAAAACCAAGACTTATAAGCAGTATCTGGATGAGAAATCCCTGTACCACACCGAGGTTTCTTTTGAAGAATAAAAAGTTGTGTGCTCCTAATAAGAGGCTCCCCGCTGATGAACCGGCAGGGAGCCTCTTATTTCTTACCTGATAGAAATTAGCTTTTTCGGAAATCTCCGGGTCTTTTTCCGGTGGTTTTTTTGAAGATAGTAAAGAAGTATGTTATATTTGCAAACCCGACTGATTCTGCAATTGATGCGGTTTTATGGGAACTGCTTTTTAACAGGTGGATTGCTTTGGCAATACGAATACGGTTTAGATAGTCGGAAAAGTATTCGCTGGTTTCCATAGCAAACTGGCGGCCCAGATAGGCAGCATTTACGTTTAATTGTATGGCGAGTGTTTTTAGAGAGAGATTGATGTCCTGGTAATTGTTCCGCACATAGCTGAGTGCGTTTTGAATCAGAAACGAGTAGGTGGGGTTGGTGTTTTCGTCGAGCTGATCCATAAGGGTGGTAAATAAATGAAATAGCTTTTCTTCCAGTTCAGAAAGGGAGTGTGACGATCCGATTATACGGAACGCTTCTTTTTTTTGAACTTCTATGTCTGCGCTGGAGAAAAGAGATGACTTCAGTTCCTGCATGGAACAGATAATAAACTCAATCAGTTGATATTTGATATTTTCCAGGTTGTTGTTGTTATCCTGGCGGAGCATTTCGGCAAAGTACTGGCGGAGCAGCTCCAGCAGGGACGTACTGTCACGTGCTTCAATAATATTTGCAAGGCTGGAATAGTCGAAGGTATAGGGTGTATCTTTTTCAAGCTGAACAATGGTATCTTTCTGAAACAGATTCTGCATGATTTCTTTACGTTCTGCAGATTGAAGGCAGTATATGTAGGAAGCAGACAGGTCATGCACCGTAGATGCGTTTTCGCTAATAGAAGTTATTACTGGAAAAGAAATACGGTCCTTTAACTGCCGGACACAGGTCTGAAGCAGGCGGTCATAATCGGCATTTGTTAAGGAGTACGCATAATCCTTGAAAATAAGAATAATATTGTCAGATGTGTCAATAGCCCCATAGCAGTCGCAGGTATCCCGGCAGATCTTTTCACACAATCTGGCGGTGGAGAAATCTGCCCATTTCATGGAACGTTCTCCGCTGTGAAACAAGGGCTTTAGCAGCCCAACCCGCATTTTACTGCAGCGGAAGGTAAGATTGACAAAACGGCATTTTTCACGTAATTCCCGGGTGTCGATCCGGTTGGTCAAAACCCTGACCAGAATATCATTTCGAAGTGCCATCATACTTTCCTGGAATTGCTGCTTCTGTGTCTGCGTATCGTCCAGCATATGGACCGTAGACATTATGGTATTGGTCAGCTCTTCCTGGTTAACGGGTTTTAGCAGATAATTAACTGCTCCATGCTGCATTGCTGTGCGGACGTACTCAAAATCATTGTATCCGCTGAGAATGATAAACTTCGGACAGTATGCCAGATGGGAACAGAGCTCAATCAATTCCAGCCCGTTCATATTGGGCATATTGATATCAATGAGAGCGATATCAATATGCTGGTCTTTGATGTTTAGATAGGCTTTCATCCCATCCTCCGATTCAGCGACAATTTCAATTCCGTAGACTTCCCATTCGATCAGATTCCGAAGGCCGGAACGAATCAGGGGTTCATCATCCACAATAATCATTTTGTACATATTTCTCCATCTCCTTTTTCTCTAAGGCAGGAAGCGTAACTACTACCGCAGTGCCTCTGTATAATTTACTGTTAATACTGAGTCCGTATTGCTTTCCAAACAAAAGCTGGATTCTCGTATGAACATTCCTTAGTGCCAGACCATAAGAAGAGTGTGTCTGGATGCCGGCGATATGATCCCGGAGGTCAGAGAGTGTTTCTTCACGCATACCGGTGCCGTTATCGGTAATAGTCAGCGTAATGGTATTGTCGCAGACCTGGAAATGAATACTGATTTCAAGGGGCTGTCCATTTTGAGGAAAGCCATGGGTTAGGTTATTTTCAATTATTGGCTGGAGTGTAAATTTGGGTATGCCAAAATAGAGAATGTCGGGAGGGACATTCATTAAAACGCACAGCTTATCGCCAAAGCGGAATTTTTGCAGCTCCAGGTAAGATTCTATGTAATCTATTTCATCCTCCAAATAAACAATATCATGATTAAAATCCTTCATCCAGTGGAAAAGATTTCCAAGGTTAGCCAGCATTTCGGCTACTTCATAGTTATCGTCTTCCAACGCCCTCATACGGATGCTTTCCAGGGTATTAGCCAGAAAATGCGGGTTAATCTGTGCCTGTAGGGCATAGAGTTCCGCTGTCCGCCGCTGGGTTTCAGCCAGATAGGTTTTCTTGATATACAGGTCCAGAGTTTCGCACATGGTATTAAAGGTCTGGCTTAAATAGCCGATTTCGTCATCGGAATTTACCGGCAGCCGGGTATTAAAATCCCCCTGGCTGATCAGAGTGATTGCAGAAGCCAGATCATGGAACCGCCCTTTATAATATTTGTGCAGCACGGTCACAATGGTAATCAGGCACAGAATACTGAGACCGGTTACCAGTATAATTTTCTGTATGATACCCCAGACGTTTTTCATTAGTTTTTCATCTGACACCGCACTGATGATCTTAAGTCCTGACAGGCTGATTGTCTTATTTGACAGAATATCATTTTCCGGCAGAAATCCTTTTTTGTACTTCAGGTTAATGTAGGTGGGATTATTGGAGTAAATTATTTTTGAAGTTCCGTTTACAACCAGATATTCCCCGTCCGCGGCATTGTCAATTTCATTGTATGTGGCACTGATTTCCTCCGGAGAAAAATTCATCATCAGATATCCGGTCACAATTTTTTTCGTTGGATAATTCATGTCATACAGTTTGCCGATAAATGTTACAACTCCGTCATTCCCCTTGGAGGACTGCGGAACATAGGGAGGAGCTGCATCATAAATAGCAGTCAGTGTTTCTGATGCATCCTGAAATTCTTTTATATAAGGCAGAGAGTTGTAATCATAGCTGATGGAGATCTTGCGGCTGCTTACATTGGAATAGGAAAACGCATTTTTACCGTCGGACGTAAAGAGGATGGTGTCCATAATCATGTGGTCGGAATAGCATAAGGCAGTCAGGTAGTCTGTTATTTTATTCAGATTCCCGGATTGGTAAATTTCAGATGGGTTTGTTCTGGTGGAGGAAATTATATTGGCTATATGGTCAGTGGAGTGCATTAAGATACGTTGATTGTACATCATATTATATTTATCCAGCATAAACTGTTCAATCCTTTCGGCTGCCTCACTGACAAGAAGCTGGTCACGCCCCTTGATATTCAGCGTAAAATTAATCAGCTGGAATGAGCTGGTGGCTAATGAACACAGTATAATAAGTACAACTGTTGCAAAAGAGATTTTGGTAAAGATACTGGTATTTTCTATCCGTTTTTTTATTTTCATGATACGCTCACTTTCCGTCTCTTTGTATAATATTTGAATCAATACTATATTAAATAAAGATAAATTGCAATATGACCTACGATTTTCGAAAGAGTTCTATAATTTGTGAAATTGTAACCCGCTTATTTCTGAAATATAATGTAGTCATCAAAGCAAACCGGTGAGTTACGATCAACGAAAGACCCCACAGAGAGATGAGGGATCTTGCCCCCCGCGGCAGCCGCCAAACGGATATCCAGGTATATCCATCAGGCATGTTGTGCGGGATTAAAAAGAGATAAAAGGAGGATACAGTTTTGAAAAGAAGAAGAAAAATAATCGCAGTTTTATTGACAGCATGTATGACGGCATCATTTATAGCAGGGTGCGGAGGCGGTAAGACCGAAACCAGTTCCACCACAGCAGAAACAAAAGAGGCAGCATCAGGGGAAACAAAAAAAGAGACTGCAGCAGCCGATGAAACAAAAGCAGCGGACACAGCAGCAGCCGACGATACCGGAAGTGAAGGACAGACCACAATTACCTTTGGTGTGTTTGAGACAGATAATATCACTGCAGAGATCTGGCAGGGAATGATTGATTCATTTGAAGAAGCCAATCCGGAGATTAAAGTAGAGAAGGTTCTGGCAACCGGTGATGACAGAGCTTCCTTCTGGAAAACCATGTTAAGCAGCGGTAATTTCCCGGACGTTGTGATTGAGGCAGAACAGCTGGCCACAATGGATGGTATATTTACAGAAGTACCCCAGGATGTTCTGGATCTTTTCGAGGATTCTGCACTGTGTACTTATAAAGGAAAGAGTATAACGGTACCAAGTTTTAAACAGTATAAAATGCAGTGCTATTACAATAAAGGAATATTTAATGAGCTGAGTCTGGAAGAGCCTAAAACCTGGGATGAATTTATGAACGTGTGCCAGACAATTAAAGATGCCGGAAAAGTACCGTTAATGTGCGGCGGAACCGGTGATATCTGGGCAACAGGAGAACCATTCTGGATTGCAGAAGGAGATACTGCTTTACTATCCAAATACCCGAATTTCAACCAGGAATTAAAAGAGGGCAAAAATACATGGAATAACGAAACAACCATTGATGTTCTAACAAAATGGCAGGACATGGTTAATAAAGGATATTACTATGAAGGCGCGATGTCATTAAGCTACAGCCAGGCTTCCGAAGAGTTTAAGAAGGGTACGGCAGCTATGATGGTTGACGGTTCCTGGCAGGCAGCAGGACTGGATGGAGAAAATAACGAAGACTTTGGTGTATTCGCAGTTCCTACTATGGATGGAAGCGAAATCTGTGTTGCTGACTGTTCCTACTGGGGCGTATCTGAGACATGTAAGAATAAGGATGCCGCATTCCAGTTCATCAAATATGTATTCGATGAGAACCAGGAAGTTTACAAGACATATCTTCAATCAGACGGCTTATATTCTACAACAAAAAAAGCAGTGTCTTACGAACAGGGACCGGTTACAACCAAGTTATTAGACAATACAAAAGGATGGAATACCGTTCAGGAAATCATCAAACTTCCGGGAGAATTTGCAGTTCCAAGCGGAATGCAGTCTTATATGGATAAATCTTTCCAGAATATTTTTAATGGAGCAGATGTAAAGGCAGAAGTGGAAAACTGGGATGTTGAATATCAGAGACTACTGGATGCTCAATAATATGATATTAAGTTGAATCAAATATGATGAATATCAAGTATGAATAGAACAAGGCTGCTGTAGATTCAAACAAAACAGGTGGATTTGCAGCAGCTTTTCTGAAATCTAATGAGGTGTATAAAATGAAAAAAAGTAAAATGTCTCTTGGTTTTGCCGCACCGGCATTTATAATCTATACTGTTTTACTTGTAATACCTATTTTTATGGCTTTTTACTTCAGTTTGAATAAGTGGAACGGATTCAACGCAATGGAATTTCTGGGATTTGAGAATTATCTGAATGTATTCCGGGATGTCAGATTGGGAAATGCAGTTAAAAATACTGCCGTTATTTCTATTGTAGTAGTCGTTCTTGTAAATATACTAGGTCTATTTTTAGCAATGCTAGTGAATACGGCTTCTGCTAAGAGCAACGTATTCCGAATTATCTTTTTTGTTCCGTTTGTGCTGAGTACCGTGGCGATCTCCTTTGTATGGAAAAGTATCCTCTCTTACAATGGTGTACTCAATGGAATTCTGGAAGGCCTGGGACAGTCCCAGCTGATCGGAAACTGGCTTGGCAGTCAGGGACCGGCAATTGTGTGTATCATTATTGTGGAAATCTGGAGAACCCTTGGCTATCATATGATGCTGTATCTTGCAGCGCTTCAGACCGTGCCTCATGAATTGTACGAGGCATGTACGGTGGATGGCGGTAACAGATGGAAAAAGTTTCGCAATGTAACGCTTCCGCTGATTATACCGGGAATGTCAGTAAGCTTTCTGATGAGTATTATCAATGAACTTCGTATGTATGACGTCGTGAAGATCATGACAGACGGAGGTCCCGGATACGATACGGAAACCGTGGTATATAATATTGTATCCCAGGGATTTTCCAACAATATGGTAGGTTACTCTTCCGCAATTTCGGTTGTGTTATTCCTGGCAATCGGAGCAATCTCCATCTTTATTGTAAGTGCCATGAATAAAAAGGAGGTGGAGATGTAATGCATTCCATGAAAACAAAAACCAGGGCGGTAAATATTTTCCAGACCGTTTTTCTTGTTATTCTGGCAATCGTAGTGATTCTGCCTATTTACATAGCTATCGCCAATACCTTTAAGGACTCTGCAATTATTCTGGACCAGCCGCTGACACTTCCCATTCCTCCTACTATGGAGAATATTATCAGCGTTTTAAAAAGCCCGAATACCAACTTAGTGGAAATGTATACGAATTCCATAGTGCTGATGGTAGCTGGAACGGTGATCACCGTAATTGTATCTTCTCTGGCAGCATATTACCTTGCAAGGGTGAAGTCCAGGCTCTCCCGTATGCTGCGGGTGTATTTCCTGATTGGAATTATGGTACCTTATGTAATTGTATATCTTCCTCTGTGTATCCTGCTGCGGAATATGGGAATTCCGTTTGGAGTGCCCATACTGATTCTGGTGTTTGTCTCCGGTAATATTTCCTTTGCCTCTTTTATGTACACCAATTATGTACATTCTCTTCCGCTGGAGCTGGAAGAAGCGGCATCCATTGACGGGGCAAGCAGATTCCGTATATTCTGGTCCATTTTGTTTCCGCTGCTGCGTCCCTGTACTGCAACCATTGCAATCTTTGTGGGACTTGGAATCTGGAATGACTTTCAGACGCCGCTGCTGCTGGGACAGGTAAGGACGATCACGGTAGGTATCTATACAGCAATTGGTCCCCACTCTGCAAATTGGGGAATTGTATTCGCTTATGTATTTTTTGCGGCAATGCCGGTTATCATTGCATACCTGTGTGCCCAGAAGAATTTTGTCAGCGGCCTGACTATGGGAGCGCTGAAAGGCTAAATAAAAAGGAGTTTATTTATGGATAAAAAAGGTTATGTAGTTACGCATACTCATTGGGATCGGGAATGGAGATACCCAATCTGGGAAAGCAGGATTTATCTGGCGGAAATGCTGGATGAACTGCTGGACATGCTGGATACGAGAGAGGATTATGTAAGTTTTCTATTTGACGGGCAGAGTGTATTTTTAGAAGATTATCTTATGATCCGTCCGGAGAACAGGGAGCGTCTAAAAAAGCACATCCGGGACAAGAGGCTGTTAATCGGACCCTGGTACACCCTGCCGGATCTCTATCCGGTCAGCGGGGAAAGTCTTGTAAGAAATCTTCTGAAGGGAGACCAGGTCTGCGCGGAGTATGGACATAAGCTGAATGTGGGCTATGAGTCTTTTGGATGGGGACAGCCCAGCCAGTTTCCCCAGATCTATAAAGGATTTGGGATTGATTTAGTCATTGTGGCAAAAAGAGTGAACGAGAAAAAAGCACCGGAAAGTGAATTTATCTGGGAAGGAAAAGACGGCACGCAGGTACTTGCAACCAGACTTGGTGAGGATGCCCGTGCCAATTTCTATATGAATACCTATATGGAAGCCATGAGCAAAAGGGCGTATAAATCGGATGAGTTCCGTTATGACTATGGAAATACAAAGCTCTATCACAGAGCAGATAAAACAGGGAGTGAACAGGATTTCTTCATGCTCAGCCACCGGGAAGAGGTTCATGAGGAAAATTTAAAAGAGCTTGCTCTTTACTCCTGGAATGCCATGAAATCCAGCAGACTGGAAAACGACCGCGTTTTGATGGATGGCTCAGATTCTACCTGTGCCCAGACAAAGCTGCCTGAATTAATTGAGAAGATTAACAAAGCATTAAAAGAGGAAGGTATTACACTTTCCCATACAAGTATGGAAGACTATGGGGCACTTTTAAAGGACAGGCTGGCAGGAGAAGACCTGAGAGTAATAAAAGGAGAGTTAAGGGATGGTCCGGCACCATCAGTTTCCGCCAATGCACTGATGACACGCTATCCTGTAAAAAGAAAAAATAAGAGGGCTGAAAGCCTCCTGATGGATATGGCAGAGCCTCTGTCTGTAGCAGGAATTATGATGGGAATGCATAATCAGCGCAATTACCTGGACAGAGCCAGAGATTATCTGCTGGGCTCCCAGTCTCATGACAGCATTAACGGCGTGGTGCAGGAAAAAACGGTCAGGGATGTAATGTACCGTCTGGATCAGTGTACGGAATTGTCGGAATGTGTCAATGACCAGGTTATCCGCCATATTGCAGCCAATATATCCGCAGATGGGTTTCAAAAAGAGGATATTTTAGTCCTTCTTGTTAATCCGCTTCCTGCAAAACGAAATGAAGTGGTGGAACTGGTTATCGATACCCCGGAGGAACAGAATATCTGGGATTTTGATGTGTATGATATGAATGAAGAAAAACTGGAAAGTGCTCACATTTCCAGAAAGGAGACCGTAACACCTGCAGTCAGCCGCCATACCAGACCGGAACCCTTCTATGCGGACCGACATGAAATTATTCTGGAAACGGGTGAAATTCCGGCTGGAGGCTATAAAACAGTAAAATTGGTGCCAAAGCAGAAATTCGCCAGAAAGCAGAAATTCTGGCCTGCAACCCGCATGAGTGACGGCAGAGAGCTGGGAATCAGCGCCTGTGTGATGGAAAATGAATACCTGAAAGCCAGCGTACAGCCAAATGGTACGGTGAAGCTACTGGACAAGAGAACGGGATTTGAAACAGGAGAACTTAATTATCTGGAAAGCGGCGGAGATATCGGGGATTACTGGATTCATTACCCGCCTTATCATGACCAGACATTCTCCAGCCGCGGAGTTTCTGCAGATATCTGGATGGAAGAAAACACACCTCTTCAGACCAGTATCTGCGTTTCTTATAAGTTTGGTGTTCCTGCATTTGCCCTTCGTCCGGAAGCGGGAATACAGGGAGAGAGCAAGAGAAGCAGTGAAATGACAGACCTTTTGGTTTCGATCCGCTACCTGTTAAAAAAAGGTGCGAAAAAGCTGGATGTGGAAATGAGGGTAAAAAATACCGCAAAAGACCACAGGCTTTCCGTTAACTTTGAAGCTAATGTCTTTGCAAAAGGCGCATCTGCCGGAGGGCACTTCTGTGTGGATTATAGAAATGCGGCTGCAGACACAGAAGAAAACGGTCTGCGCTATACGGAAATGGACAAGCTGCCCATGCAGGGATTTACAGATATCTGTGATGGGACACAGGGATTTGGAGTTGTGTCCCAGGAATTTCTGGAATATGATGCTTCCCGACCGGGATATCTGTCCTGTACGTTATTTAGGGCAGTAAGAAATATGATCTGTACCGAGTTCCGCAGCGGGTCTTCCTATCCGTCACAGGAGGGCGGACAGCTTCAGGAGGAAATGAAATACTGCTATGGATTAATGGTTCACGGCGGAGACTGGGAAGAAGCTGGAATGCAGGAAGAGAGCAGACGACAGAGAATTCCCGTGCTGCCAGTGCAGTTCAGTACCGATGTTGACAAAACAGGATTCTTACCGGGTGAAAAGAGCTTTTTTGAAGTCAGAGGCGCCCAGGCTTCCTGCATCAAGATGGGGGAAGACAGGGACAGCATCATTCTTCGTATTTACAATCCGTGTACAGAAGCAAAAGAAGCAGCCGTAATATTTGACAGGCCCATTAAAGAAGCCTATCTGGTCAATATGAAGGAAGAAAGAATCAATGCTGTTTCTTATGATGGTACCGGTATGAAACTGGTATTGGAACCGGATAAAATTGTGACATTAGAAATCAGCCTGTAGAGTGTGTTTAAAAATTCATTCCCGTCATCTGCACGCCCCACTTTGTGGTCTGAATGCACAGCCGACAGAAAGCAATTTTAAAACACGCTTTCGGAATGGACAATTTAAAAGAATATAAAAGTAACAGAAAGGATGCCTTATAAATGGAAAAATGGATTCCCGGAATTGGAATAATAAAAGATATAAATGATTTCAAGCAGCTTGATACCAGCGAAGGAGGACCTTTTATAGCTGGCAAAGATGGAGTAAAGGAGATTCTGGGGACGAAAGATGGTAAGACAGAATTTGCCGTGTACCAGGATAAGACCCTATGCTATGTAAAGTCTTTAATGGGTTATCCCGCTATCTATCCTATGACGGAGCCGGTATTTGAAGGACCGGCAAAAGCTCTGCTCATGGATCTTGACGGCACCAGTGTAAGAAGCGAGCAGTTCTGGATGTGGATTATTGAGAAGACCATACAGAGACTGATGGGAGATACGGGTTTTTCTCTGGCAGATGAGGATGAGCCTTTTGTATCCGGTCATTCGGTTTCCGAACATTTACAGTATTGCATTACAAAGTATTGTCCAGATCAGAAGGTGGAAGAAGCCAGAACCTTTTACTATGAAATCGTAGAAGATGAGATGGAGAAGATTATGAAGGGCCAGGGGAAAAAGGGGGCTTTTGTTCCCTCTCCCGGTTTGAAGGACTTCCTTCTGGAACTGAAGGAGAAAAAAATTAAAATAGGACTGGTAACTTCCGGTCTTTACAATAAGGCTATACCTGAGATTGTATCCGCTTTTGACGTGATGGGAATGGGAGATCCGTTTGAGTTCTATGATTCCATTATCACCGCAGGAACTGCTTTCAGACAGGGACAGGCAGGTACGCTCAGTGAACTTGCTATGAAGCCTCACCCGTGGCTGTATGCGGAAACCGCAAGAGTTGGACTTGGAATTCTGCCGGAGGAAAAAACACGGATTATTGGAATGGAGGATTCTTCCGCCGGGGTGTTATCCCTTAGGCTGGCTGGATTTTCTGTTATCGGAATAGGAGGTGGAAATATAGAAAAAGCGGGCGTCAGCGGGCTTTGTCTGAAAGAGTATGATAATTTGTGCGATGCACTGCCACTGATTACAGGTAAATAACCAGTACACCATTGCATAAATAATCAAGTAATACACTTCGGCTATCCGTACCAGGAAATCCGAACCATTCTTTAATGTAGCCCGCTACACCTGCGGAATGGTTCGAATCCCCTGATACGAATATCCTGTGTGTATTACTCAATTATTTAAGCAACGATGTACTAGGTTTTGAAAAAGGAGGAAAGGTTTATGAGGAATAAGTTAGTTGCAGGTTTGTTATCCGTAGCAATGTTGGTAAGTTCTGTTCCGGGAGTTGCTATGGCGGAGCAGGCTGAAGTAAGCGGCAGCCAGGTAATGGCGGAGATTTATGTTTCAGCTGGTGCAGAGCCTGGAACAGGAAATGGATCAGAGGATGCGCCCTATGCCAGTATGGACGAGGCAAGACAGGCGGTTCAGGGGTTAAATGACAATATGACAGGAGATATTGTTGTCTATTTTGATGACGGGGAATATCTTCTGGACAGTACGGTTGCTTTTAACCAGGAAGATTCGGCAAGTAATGGTTATAAAATAATTTACAAGGCCTTAGATCCCGGAAAAGCAGTAATTACATCCGGGCTGCAGGTAACCGGATGGGAAGACGCAAATGATGCAGATCGTCCGGGTCTTCTGGCAGCGGATGCGGACATTGAGAATACCAGACAGTTTTATGTGGATGGAGAAATGGCTGTTCGTGCAAAAGGGAAAATGAAAGGCGAAATGATCCGAAGCGGAGAGAAAACCACGTATACTACCTACAATGGAAACCATGACGCTTATACGGGCTTTCGCTGCGCCAATACGGATATTCTGAACTGGAGAAATCCTGAGAATATAGAATTTATCTGGGATATTAGCTGGGCACACCGGATTTCACCTGTAACATCAATTACAAAACTGGATGATAACAACAGCTTTATAGAAATGGAATGGGATTCCTTTAAAACCGGGCAGATTGCCGGGGGAGTTCAGATTAACAGAGGACCTGATTATGTGGAAAATGCCTATGAACTGCTGGATGAACCGGGGGAATGGTACTTTGACAGTCAGGAAAAGAAGATCTACTATATGCCAAAAGCAGGACAGGATATGAGTCAGACACAGGCCATTATTCCAAGTGTGGAAAATTTAATTACACTGGAGGGAACCCTGGATGAAAGCGTATCTGATATCAGCTTTGAAGGCTTTGGGTTTTCCTATAATACCTGGCTCTATCCCAGTGCAAAGGGATGGCCGGAGCAGCAGGCTAACTTTGCCCATGATCCCAAAGAAGATTTCAACATGCATGCATATTCTCTGGCACCGGGAGCGGCAATTGTAACTAAGATGTCAAAAGGAATTACCTTTGACCGCTGTACGTTCCAGAACCTGGGCTCAGCCGGAATCAATATGCTGGATGGCTCTGTTGGAAATACAGTTCAGAACAGTGTATTTAAAGACATTTCAGCAGGCGGTGTACTGGTGGGAGGTGTCAGCATCACAGAAGCACATCCTCTGATGCCGGGGGATACCATAGAGAACCATATTAAAAATAAGACGCCTCATGATGAACGTTTGATTGTAAAAGACAATACGATAACAAATAATTATTTTAATGGAATCGGAACGGAGTACAAAGGCAGTATTGCAGTTGTGGCTGGCTATACCGATGGAACCGTTATTACCAATAATACAATTCGAGACGTGGCTTATTCGGGTATCTCTGTAGGCTGGGGTTGGGGATTCTGGGACCAGGGTGGACGGTATAAACCGGACGGTACACCGGATAATGAGACACCCGCAGCATATCCGGTATTTCCTCTTGGGGATGCGGCAGTGTCCTGCAATAATATTATTGAAAATAATGATATTTCCCAGTGCATGATGAAGCTGCACGACGGGGCAGGCATTTACACACTTGGAGATATGCCGGGCAGCAGCATTAAAGGAAACTTAATTTATGACAATGTAGGCTGGCCAGGGGGTATTTATCTGGATGAGGGCAGCGGCGGCATGACCGTGGATCAAAACATTACATATAATGTCCAGGTAGACCTGAATCACAATGTACGGGAGTATACCTATGGATACAAAGAAGACCATTATGTAGACGGAGGCAACAATTTTTATGGGGTTTCACCGGATAACAGCCGTTACCCGGCAGAGATCGCAGCAAATGCCGGAGTACAGGAAGACGGCGGAGAAATTATTATTCCCATTGAGTTAAATAAACTTACTGCTCCCGAATTTATATCTTCTGGTGATAAAGTGATGCTGGAAGGAAACTTTGGAAGCGAAACGGGAAGAGTGGTACTGAGCGGAACTGACGGACCGGTTTATCTGGATGCACAGTCCGGCAATATCATCAGCTGGACAGCAAAAAAGATATTATTGCGTATGCCGGGTGGTATCGTAAGCGGATCAGTCTATGTAGAAAGTGCCAATGGAGTCCAGAGTAATGCAAAGAAAATTAATGTTGGGAATTTTACGGAAGAACTGTTTAAAGATGATTTTGAGGATTATGAAGCAGGTAAATTAGCGGATCAGCAATCCGCTGCAGACCGCTATACAGCCATTATGGACAGCGCATACGTTGAAGAAAATGAGGATGGAACACAGTTTCTGCGCATTAATAAATCAGGCGGCGCCGATGCCCGTCTGGAAAAGGATGGAGAATGGCAGGATGTCATGTTATCCATGGATTTCCGATATGATGTAAATCCACAGGATTTCGGGGGATTTTTTCTTTCACCAAGATTCAAAGACCATGGCAATATGTATCTGGTTCTTCTTACGCCTAATTACACCAATGGGCTGGGTTACCAGCAGTATGTGGACGGCAGTCTGAACGGACCTGGCGGCGGTGGTAAATACAGCTATCATGTGGGAACCTGGTACAGTACGAAAATTGCCATTGTAGGACAGGAGATGAAAGTTAAGGTATGGGAGAAAGGAAAACCGGAACCCTCTTTATGGACTTCCTCAACCACGTTCTCAGGAATAGATAAAGGAGGTCTGATGGTACAGCTTACCAGTTTAAGAGACGGGGAAAAGGCAAGCATTGATAACCTGTGTATGTATGGATATCAGTCCGGTGTGACAGAAGACGTATCAGCTGACCGTGAGGCACCCGTATCCACAGCCGTACTCACCGGAAATCGAAACACGGAAAATAAAGAAATCTATAACAGCCAGGTTCAGGCAGCTTTATCTGCAGAAGACAACGGATCAGGAATAGCGGATATCGAGTACAGGCTGGATGATGGAGAATTTATTTCCTATACGGAACCTATTTTATTTGGTTTAAACGGAGACTACGTTCTGTCATACCGCGCAGTGGACAGGGCAGGAAATACAGAAAAAACAAAAACCATACGGTTTACAGTAGATTTACAGCCGGGAGATCTTATTTTTGAAGATAATTTTGATGAATATGAAACTGGTAAACTTAACGATCTTGATACAAAAGGGTATACCGCTATTAACGGAGATGCAATTGAAATCGAGGAACAGGAAGCAGGCAAGCTTCTGAAATTAAATGGAATTGGACAGGATGTGAGGCTGATACGCAGGGATAACTGGGAAAATACAGTGATGACCTTTGACTATCTGTATCAAAATCCACTGGGAGGACTGGAAGGTCTCTACCCAAGCAACTATTTCCAGAACCTGGGTCCGGACAGCATGTATGCATATCCGATTCTGCCTGGCTGGGGTGGAATTCTTCTTCAGCAGAATGTAAATGGCAATGCAAACAATATAACAGGAATCAGTAACGACGATTATCCGGTACAGCCAAATACCTGGTATACGGTGAAAATGCAGACATCCAACAGCCATATGGCAATAAAAATATGGAATAAGGATCTGGAAGAGCCGGAAAACTGGATGGCAGAACGTGACGTCAGCGGCTTAAACGGCGGCGGCGGTCTCTACTTCTCCTTCTCAGGCAAAGCAGGTGAAAATGCTGCTTATATCGATAACGTAGAGGTCAGAGGATTCCAGACAAGTGCAGAGCTTACAAGAGTCCTGTTCGAAGCAGATCCTCAGGATGCGTCAGTGTCTGTATCAGGTCAGGAACCGGAAGCAGATGGAAGTTACCTGCTGCCGGCAGGTGCTTACACCTATACCGTATCTGCAGAAGGATACATGGATTTGACGGGTACGCTGGAAGTAAACGGTGAAATAACTAAGAGCATCTACACATCATTACAGAGAGAACCGGTATCTAGAGAACAGCTGGATCAGCTGATCGAACAGGCATGTGCAATTACAGATGACCAATTGAAAAAATACACAGATGATAGTGTAAAGGCATTTAAAAATGCTCTGGAAGCAGCAGTAAGACTTTCTGAGGATGCATTCCAGCCAGAAATAGATGCAGCAGCACAAGCACTGGATGCAGCGATGAAAGGACTTACGGAAAAGCCACAAGTACACAGAGATCAGTTAAATACACTGATACAGCAAGCACGTGGAATCACAGCAGCACAATTGCTTCTGTATACAGATGAAAGTGTAAGAGTATTTAAAAATGCATTGGAAGCAGCAGTAAGACTATCTGAAAATGCATCCCAGGCGGAAGTAGATGCAGCGGCAAGAGCACTGGATGGGGCAATCAAAGGCCTTACCAAAAAACCGGAGACAAATGTTCCCCAGCCGATTGATGTATCAAAACTGTCAATAGGAAGTATAGCCCGCCAGACCCATACCGGCAGATCCATAAAACCATCGGTAACAGTAAGATATGGAAGTAAGGTATTAAGGGCAGGTACTGATTATACCCTTACCTATAAAAATAATGTAAATCCGGGCAAAGCACAGCTTATACTCACAGGAAAAGGCAGTTTTAAAGGAAGTGTTACCAAAACGTTTATCATCGCAGCGAAAAAGGGCAAGATCTATAACGTGGGTAATTACCAGTACCGGGTTCTTAACTCATCTGTTAAATCAGGAACCGTAAGATTTTTAAAACCGATCAAAAAGAATGTGAAAAAAGCAACCATTCCGTCGGTGGTTACCATTGGTAATTACAAATATAAGGTAACAGAAGTAGGAAAGTACGCATTTAAAAATAACAAGAAGATTACCTCCGTGGTAATAGAAAAGAACGTCACTAAGATTAATGCATCTGCTTTTTATGGAGCAAAAAATCTGAAGAAGATTACCGTTAAATCTAAGGTACTAAAAAGTGTCGGAAAAAATGCTTTTAAAAATATCCATGCAAAAGCAAGTATTAAAGTTCCGTCTTCGAAGCTGAAAAAATATAAACAGATCATGGCGAATAAGGGACAGGGCAAAAGAGTAACGATTAAAAAATAAAGGAAGAATCAATATGGCAATTTTAAAATTAGAACCGGCTTTTAAGGAATATATCTGGGGCGGAGATAAGCTGATGAAAGATTATCATAAGCACTATGAGGGTAAGGTTCTGGCGGAGTCATGGGAGTTATCCTGCCATGTAGATGGCAGTTCCCGCATTGCCGAGGGTCCTTTTCAGGGAAAGTCCCTTCAGGAATATATTGAGTGGGAAGGAAAAAAGGTATTGGGAAGCCACTGTGCAGAATTTGACAACTTCCCGGTTCTGATCAAATTCATCGATGCAAGGGAGAACCTGTCTATACAGGTTCATCCCGGCGATGAATATGCTTTGCACGAAGAAGGGCAGTACGGGAAAACAGAAATGTGGTATGTGGCAGATTGCGTCAAAGACGCTTACCTGTATTATGGGTTTTCCAGAGAGATCTCAAAAGAAGAGCTAAAACAGCGGATTCAGGATGAGACAATTCTGGAAGTGCTCAATAAGGTCCCGGTAAAAAAAGGGGATGTATTCTTTATTGAGGCAGGTACGCTGCATGCAATTGGAAAAGGAATTGTAATTGCAGAAATCCAGCAGAATTCCAACGTGACATACCGCATATACGATTATGGAAGAAAGGGGGCGGACGGGAAAAAAAGAGATCTGCATATTGAAAAGGCTCTGGCGGTGACAAACCGCAGCCCAAAGGTGTGTACAGATGGTTTTGAGCCGCATTTGGGAAGCTGTAAATACTTTACTGTGGACAAGCTTACACTGGACGGCAGGGTTATGAAGGAAATGAGCGGTGAGATTGACGGTAGTACTTTTGTACATATGCTGGTAGTGGAAGGAGATGGGGTGGTTCAAAATGGAGAGGAAGTCCCTTTTACTAAGGGTGACAGCCTGCTGATTACGGCATCCACCGGGCGCTTTAGAGTGAAAGGAAACTGCCAGGCACTGATTACAACAATCCCGTAAATTGAATTCGTTTTGATCAAACACGATGATCCAGGAAATACATATGAATTCCCATTTTAAAATGGAAGGTGAGAAGGTATGAGAAGAAAGATGAAAAAGGGTATAAAAAGCAAATTGACGGCAGCGGTACTGGCAGCATCTATGGTAGTCAGTTCTCTGTCGGTATATGATGTTAGTTATGCAAGTGAGCCGTCAGAAGATTCTGTTATGGCTGAAATTTATGTATCGCCGTCGGGGAGTGCCCAGGGAAGCGGAACAGCCCAGGATCCTCTGCAGACTATGGACCAGGCAAGAGAAAAAGTAAGAACAATGAATCGGGATATGACCGGGGATATTTACGTGTATTTTGAGGATGGAGATTACTTTATGGACCGCACTGCGGCGTTTCAATACGAGGATTCCGGCAGCAACGGATACCAGATCGTATACAAGGCTCTGGAAGGAAATACACCTGTGTTTACTTCCGGTAAAGAGGTAACCGGATGGACAGATGCCCAGGATCCCAGCCGCCCGGGACTGATGAAAGCTCAGGCACTGGGTGTGGAAAACACCAGGGAGCTTTACGTAAACGGAGAGATGGCGGTAAAAGCCAAAGGACAGGTTCCGGGAAGTATTCAAAGAGCCGGGGATTACGAAAACTATACCACTTACAGCGGAACACACAAGGCATATTATGGGTATAAGAGCAGCGCCACGGAAATGCTTAACTGGAAAAACATACAGGATATAGAATTTGTATACGATATTCTCTGGGTACACCGCATTTCCCCCATTGAGTTAATTCAGGCATCCGGGGATAATGAAATCTACATAAAAATGGACTGGGAATCTTTCCGCCTGAACCAGATAGCAGGAGGAAACCAGGTTCACGCTGACGTTCCAAGCTACATTGAGAATGCTTATGAACTGTTGGATGAACCAGGAGAATGGTACTTTGACAAAACGGATAAGACTATCTACTATATGCCAAAAGAAGGGCAGAATATGGATACTGCCGAAGTGATTGTGCCAAGTATCGAGCAATTTATCACAGTATATGGGGAGGCAGACACAAAGGTAACAGATATTACTTTTGAAGGTTTGTCATTTGAGTATAATACCTGGCTTTATCCCAGCCTCTATGGCTGGCCGGATCAGCAGGCAAATTTTGCCCACGACCCCCAGGAGACAGAAAATATGCATGGTTATTCCCTGACACCGCAGGCTGCAATTGAGACGAAAATGAGCCGGAATATTACCTTTACAGGCTGTAATTTCCAGAATATCGGGTCCGGGGCAATCAGCCTCTTAAAGGGATCGGAAAACAATGTGGTAGAGAAGTGCGTTTTCCAGGATATATCAGGAGGCGGAGTGCTGATCGGCGGAGTCAATATCAATGATGCACATCCCGTTACCATGGATGAGAATGCCACGCTGGATGAAATTAAAGAAGCAATGCAGAAACACGCGGATGATCCTGCGCAGTCTCCCCATGATGACCGCTACATTGTAAAAGATAACGTGGTTACCAACTGTTACTTTAACAGGATCGGGACAGAGTATAAAGGCAGTATAGCTGTATTGGCGGGTTATACGGATGGCACAGTCATTACCCTTAACACGATTAAAAATGTGGCTTACTCCGGTATTTCCGTAGGCTGGGGCTGGGGATTCTGGGATCAGACAGGACGTTCAGATTCTACAGAAGCTGGCGAGATCACACCGGATTATTATCCCGTATTTAAACTGGGGGATGCTGCAGTCTCCAGAAATAATATCATTGAATACAACGATGTAGGATATTGCATGACCAAGATGCATGACGGCGGCGGCATTTATACACTGGGAGATATGCCGGGCAGCAGCATTTCCTTTAACAGTATTCACAACATGTCCAGCTGGCCGGGAGGCTTATATCTGGATGAGGGAAGCGGTGGTATGAAGGTTGAGGGAAACATTACCTATGATACTCCATATACCTGTTTTTATAATATCAGGGAGTTCACCTGGGGACATCGAATGGACCAGCCGGACTTCAAAGAAAACTACTGGAATACCGCTCCGGAAAGCGATGCCTATCCAAATGAAATTGCGGATCAGATCGGTATTGAAAAAGTAAATGAAAACATTCGTCCGAAGGAACTGGATACCGTAACGGCACCGGATTACATTAAGGCGGGGGATCGGATTACCCTTCAGGGCTACTTTGGAGACGAAACGGGCAGAGTTGTAATGACAGGTCCGGATGGAGAGGTATCTGTGGATGCCAAGTCGCCTTATCTGGTGAGCTGGGACAAAAATAAAATTGTTTTCCTGGTTCCGGGAGGTGTTTCAAGCGGCAGCATTTATGTAGAGGCGGCAGATGGGTCACAGACAAATAAGGATAAAACCCTGACCGTTTTCGGCGGAGAAAAGGAATTGTTCGGAGATGATTTTGATGAATATACTGTTGGAAAGTTAAATGATCAGCAGGCAGCCACAGAAAAATATTCCTATCTGCATGACCGTATCAGCATTGCAGAGGAGGACGGAAACAAGATCCTCAAGATGAATTCAAATGGATCAGATACTTATCTCACAAAGGATGCGGACTGGGAAGACGTTAAGATTTCTTTTGATTACCGGTTTGATTCTGATACGAAAGACTTTGGAGGAATCTATATCTCTCCAAGAAACCAGAATAAAGAAAACAGGTATCTGGCGAACCTGCTTCCACATTTCCGAAATGGAATTTTCTATCAGCGTTACTTGAACAATGGGTATTCTGAACACGGTGATACAAACTTCAGCTATGAGGTAGGTACCTGGTATTCCATAAAAATGGAAATGACAGGGGACAGCCTTTTGGTAAAAATGTGGAAACGCTCTGAATCAGAACCTTCTGAATGGACCGGAAGTGCAAACTTTGGCGGGCTGAAAAAAGGTGGATTCTATTTACAGTATTCCGATTCATCGGGAGAAAACACAGCATTTTCCAGCTTTGACAATCTTCTGATTACCACATACCAGGAGGGTGTGACAGAGGATCTGGGGCAGGATCTGGAAGCGCCTGTAACCAATGCAGCAGTAACCGGTGAAACTACAGAGACCGGTGCTTACATTAACGAGGCAAAAATAGAATTAAAATCGGAAGACAGCGCATCGGGAGTGGCTGGTATCCGCTGGCAGTTAAATGGCGGAGATCTACAGGATTATGTAAAACCTGTTGAGGTGTCAAAGGATGGCGCATTTACGCTTACCTATTTTGCATATGACCGGGCTGGTAACAAAGAGGAACCAAAGGAAGTAACCGGCACGGTAGTCCAGGGTAAGGTTATCTTTGAAGAACGCTTTGACAATTACGAAGAAGGAAACTTTACCGACCCGGATGAAAGGGGATATCAGCTGACAAATCCGGAACAGTTTCTGATTGTTTCGGGACAATCCCAGACAGGTAATGCCCTGAAAATCCAGGGAAAGAAAGATACGGCTGTCCGTATGACAAAACAGGACAGCTGGGATGGTACGGTGATGACCCTGGACTTCAAATACCAGGAAGAGCTAAATGGAATTGAAGGCCTGTATGTTAGTAATTATTTTCAGTCCTTTAGCCCGGACAATATGCATGTATACCCCGTTATCCCAGGATATGGCGGCATTCTGCTTCAGCAGAATGTAAATGGAAATGCAAGAGAAGCGGCAAGACTGGAAAATAAAAAGATCAGTTTAAAACCAGGCAGCTGGTATCATATGAAAGCTTATACCTCAGGAAGTGAAATGAAAGTGAAAGTCTGGAAAGACGGAAGCCAGGAACCAGCGTCCTGGATGGCAAAAGGGGAAGTAAGCGGACTGCAGGGCGGAGGCGGACTCCACCTGGGCTTTTCCACAGGAGGCAACGAGGCAAATTATGCACTGTTTGACAATATCAAAATTATTGGTTTTGGGGAACAGGGACCCGCAGATTTAACAAAACTGCAAGATGTGTACGGGCAAGGAAGAGAGAAAGAGCAGAATATGGATTATACGGAAGAATCCATTGAGAAGCTAAAAGCAGTTCTGGATAAGGCGGAACAATTGCTTGGCAGGGATGACCTGACCGAAAACGACCAGCCGGATGTGGATGCTGCACAAAAGCAGATAGAGGATGCCATGGAAAATCTGGTACTCAGACCGGCAGATAAGACGGCGCTGGAGCAGAAAGTGGAGGAAGTTCAGCATATTGATTTTGAACTCTACACGGAAGAATCAGCCAAGAGACTTAAAAAGGCGATGGAGGAAGCACAGAAGCTGTTAGATAATAAAGATCTGACGATTCAGGATCAGAATCTGTTGCAGGAAGCAGTAGACGAACTGGATGCAGGCATTGGAGAACTGGAGGAAATCAGTGAACCGGGAACGGAAACGGAGCCGGGAACAGAGACAGAACCAGGAACGGAGACGGAACCGGGAACAGAGACAGAGCCAGGAACGGAAACAGAACCGGGAACGGAGACAGAGCCAGGAACAGAGACAGAGCCGGGAACAGAAACAGAGCCAGGAACGGAAACAGAGCCGGGAACGGAAACAGAGCCAGGAACAGAAACAGAGCCGGGAACGGAGACAGAGCCAGGAACAGAGACAGAGCCGGGAACAGAGACAGAGCCGGGAACAGAAACAGAACCAGCAACGGAAGCCGTATACCAGGTAGTTTTCCAAAGCTATGACGGAAAAGTATTAAGTCGTCAGTCCATAAAAAATCACGGCGCGGCAAAAGCTCCAAATGCACCGTCCAGAAAAGGATATTCCTTCAGCGGATGGAGTGCTTCCTATGGAAACGTAACACAAAATCTTGTTATAACAGCACGTTATAAAGCTAATACTTACCGCATTTCCTTCCAGAAAAATGGCGGAAAGGGAAGTATGGGAAGACAGACCGTGACCTATGACAGGAGTACGAAGTTAAAAGCAAACAGTTTTAAAAAATCCGGTTATGTATTAAAGGGCTGGAACACAAAGAAAAATGGAAAAGGAAAGTCCTACTCAAACCAAAAGACCATTAAAAACCTTACCTATGTAAACGGAAAAACCATAACCCTGTATGCTCAGTGGAAAAAGGTATCCAAGCCGGATACTGTGAAAAAGGTATCGGCTTCCAGCAAAAAAGCAAAGATGTGTACCGTTACGGTAACAAATGTAAAAAAGGCAGATGGATACCAGATCCGGTATGCAGCAGACAAGGAATTTAAAAAGGCGAAAAATGTTTATGTGAAGGAAGGAAAGGGCAAGAAAACAACTGCGGAATTAAAAGGGCTGAAACGCAAAAAGACTTATTATGTAAAGGTTCGGGCTTATGTAAAAGATTCAGCCGGAAAACGCTGGTATTCCAAAGATTACAGTAAAGTAAGAAGTGTAAAAATAAAATAATTGGAGTGTGTCTGAGCATTGCGGTCAAACAGGCTCTAACAGAGTGATAAAAATAATGTGGACAGGAAGGGGCTGCCGTTGGACAGCCCGCTTTCTGTCCACATATAAAAATGCTGAAAAATAGAACCAAAGGGAAGGGATCTAGTATGAAAAAAGGTAATTTAAAAAAGTGTACAGCAATATTTTTAAGTTCAGCAATGATATTGACAGGAACCCTGGCAAATGGGGTTACTGCTTTTGCACTTGAATCAGAACCAGTTTCTGAATCAAAAACAAAAACGGTTGCAAAGAATATCACCGATACTACTGCAGATGAAGGAATTCTTACGATTACGGCAAAAGCCAGCCAGTCCCGCAGCGGATGGGATATCAGCCCGGATAATCTTGTAAATAGAAGCGGTCTTTCTAAGAAAGGAAGCCTGGAAGCCACTCACTCCAATGGAGGAACTGCCCAGGGAATGTGGCAGACGGAAGATTATGCAGGAAGTTCGGTATGGGTAGAACTGGATACGGGAAAAACGCAGGAACTGGCGAACATGTATATCTGGAATCATAACCAATATGATGGCACCGACCGGTTTTTAAAAAGGGGACTCCATTATGTTAATGTGGAATATTCCTCTGACGGAGAAAAGTGGGAACCCTTAGACCCACAAAAAGATGCAGATTACAACCGTGAGCTTCATATGGCATCCGGTTCTGCCAGGGAACCAGTAAATGATGTGATTGCGTTAGGAATTACTGCCCGCTATATCCGTATATCTGCGAACCCGGATCCAAAGCGCGGAACCTTTGACGGTGGGGGCTGTTATGGACTCAGCGAAGTTATGATTACCCATTACATGGATGACAGAGATATCGTTATGGAGCAATTAGCAAAGTCAATGGAGGCAGCAAATAAAGGAGCTGCATTTGACTACTCCAATTCTAAATGGGAAGAGCTTCAGAAAGCAATTGTAAATGCTGCATCAATTGCTGGAGATGAGAATATTTCCATAGGGGAAATAGAGGCTGTCAGGGATATACTGGACCGTGCGGTTTCAGATACCGGTATTCCATCCGGGGTATCTGATTCCTTAATAAAGAAAATAGAGGAAGCACAGGAACTGAGAGAAGAGGACTATACAGAGGAAAGCTGGAAAAATGCAAAAAGCGGCATTGATGCTGCAGTTTTGGCAGCCCAGGAAGCTTCCGGGCTGGATGTAAATGATACCGGAAACGCCCCACAGGCAGACGATTCTCTGAAGACTCTAACCCGGGAAATCGCAAAGCTGCGCAGCTTACCAAAGGATCGTATGGAAATGTATCGGGAACTGGTAAATGAAAGATTTGGTATGTTTCTGCACTATAACATGTCAACCTACACAAATAATGGACAAAATCCAAAATACGATTTTGCATTAGAAGACTGGGGACCGGCTATGGCGGACCCGATAGACTTTGACCCAGCGGATCTGGATACCGATCAGTGGGCAGACGCCGCCGTTTCTGCACAGATGGAATTTTCCTGTGTGACCAGTAAACACCATGATGGTTTTGATATATGGCCAAGTGAAGTATATGACCACAATATTTCAAAAAGCAGCCGTCCTGACATGGATGTGATAGATGAATATCTCACCTCTTTTAGAAGCCGCGGAATTAATGCCGGTCTTTATTTCTCTATATTGGACCTGCATCTGGAGGCAATCGAGAAGCCGAATTTTAACGGAACAAAAGATCAGATCCGCAAGGGCATATACACAAAGAACCAGGACTTAATTCTTGGACAGATCAGAGAACTTATGACTAATTACGGCGACATACCATTTCTTATACTGGACGGCTGGAATACCGACTGGGGAAGTGATCTGGGCAGCCCGTTGTATACAGAATTTCCCTATGCTGACGTTGAAGAACTGGTGCACAGTCTTCAGCCAAACTGTATTATCATTAATATCAGCTGTGAAGTAAATGATACACATACGGACCTGACGATTTTTGAAAATGGTGCCGGACAGACGATTCCATCCTGGTTTGATAAACCTGGTATGGCGTGCCATAACCTTCAGGGACAGTGGTTTTGGAATACAAACAACCCAACACAGGAACTGCAATCCGTAGATTGGGTGCTTAACCAGATGTGCTATCCCCAGAACCGTAAAGGATGTGCCTTTATTTTAAATGCAGCGCCTAATCCGGAAGGAAAAATGGATCATAACGTATTGTCACGTCTGAAGGAAATTGGAGAAGCGTATGAGAAACTTCCTGATTTGGAGGATATTCCTTCCACCTGGTATAAAGATTACGATCCTTCAACCAACCTGGCATATAAAAAGCCCATAAAGCAATCCTCTGTATCCGGACATTCTTATGGAGAACGGGCGGCGGATGGAATCATAGACGGTGCGGTCAGCCATGAAAGTGTCTCTGCTACTAATATGGAAAGCAATCCGTGGTGGCAGACAGACCTGGGGACAAACCAGGATATTGGAGAAATAACAATCTGGAACACCGAAGGGGCTGCAAAAGAAAACCTCAGTAATTTCTGGATCTTTGCATCGGATAAGGAATTGACCGGTACACTGAACCAGCTGAAAAACAACAAAGAAATAACAAAAATACATGTCACTGAAATACCGGACCCAAGTATTACCCGTCTAATCAATACCAGTGCCAGATACATTCGTATTCAGATAGAAGGATATAAGTCGCTGGCTTTATCAGAAGTAATTTTGTCATTACAGAATACTTCCGAATTACAGGATATCTATAAAATTTCATCCCTGGAAAACAAACGTGTAGAAACAGGTACATCTCTGGAAGAGCTAAATCTGCCCGGGACTGTGGAGGCAGTTCTTTCTGACGGAAGCAAGCAGGAAATCCAGGTGGAATGGGATCGTGCCGTGCCGGAATACGACAGCAACGGAACAGGTACCTATATGTTTACCGGCAGTCCTGTGAATCTTCCCGGCCATGTCACAAACACAAAGAATCATAAGGCAGTTATGTGCGTTACTTTTGAGGATATCCGTCTGGATATAGTTACCGCTCCGGATGTGGTGAAAGCAGGTGATACGGTAATCTTGCAGGGACATTTCGGAAAGAACCCAGGCAGAGTGGTTATGACGGGACCAAAAGGCGAGGTAACGGTAAATGCAGATTCACCTTATCTGATCAGCTGGGAGTCTGACTGCATAAAATTCCTTGTTCCGGGAGGTGTATCCAGCGGTATCATTTATGTTGAAACGGCTGACAGGCAACAGACGAATAAGGATAAAGAGCTGAAAGCAGGCGGCTGGGAAAAAGAAGTATTTGCGGATAATTTTGAAGGGTATACCACTGGTAAATTAAATGACCAGCAGACTGCTGTAGAAAAATATACGTTTCTCCATGACCGAATCAGCGTAGCAGAGGAGGATGGCAACAAAATTCTGAGGATGAACTCCGATGGTTCTGATACATATCTTACCAAAGAAGAAGACTGGGAAAATGTTAACATCTCCTTTGACTATCGATTCGATTCGGATACAAAAGACTTTGGAGGTATCTACATTTCTCCAAGATACCAGGATAAGGAGAACCGCTACCTGGCTGATCTGCTGCCTCACTTCAGAGGAGGAATATTATATCAGCGCTATTTAAATAATGGTTACTCGGAGCATGGAGAAACTGCATTTGCTTATGAGACCGGCGTATGGTATTCCATTAAAATGAAACTGGCTGGAGACGAGCTGAAGGTAAAGATGTGGAAAAAAGGAGAACAGGAACCTCTGGACTGGATTGGCCAGGCTGTCTTTGGCGGACTGGAAAAAGGCGGATTTTTCCTGCAATATTCAGATGCATCCGGTGCGGATACCGCATTCTCCAGTTTTGACAACCTATCTGTAACGGCATTTGAAGACGGTGTTACAGAAGATCTTTCACAAGATACAGAAGCGCCTGTAACCATGGCAGAACTGACGGGGGATCAGACGCAGAATGGAGATTATATCAATGAAGCGCAAATTGTACTGAAATCGGAGGATAAGGACTCCGGCGTAGCAGGGATATACTGGAAGCTGAATGAGTCAGAACTGCAAAATTATAAAAACCCGGTAGTAATTGCAAAAAATGGACCGTTTTCCATTACTTATTTTGCTTATGACCATGCAGGAAACAAGGAAGAACCAAAGCAATTAAAAGGTAATGTGGTGCAGGGAAATGTCATCTTCGAGGAAAACTTTGAAGAATACGACCAGGGTCAGTTTCAGGATTCTGCAAAGAAAGGCTATCAGCTTTCGAACCCGGAACAGTTTCAGATTGTATCCGGACAGTCCCCCACGGGTAACACTCTGAAAATACAGGGCAAAGTAAATACGGCAGTACGTATGACAAGGCAGGATAACTGGGACGGCACGGTTATGACCCTGGATTTCAAATACCAGGAGGAATTAAGCGGGATTGAAGGCCTTTATGTAAGCAGCTATTTCCAGACATATAATCCGGATAACATGCATATATACCCCATTATTCCTGGATACGGAGGCATCCTGCTGCAGCAGAATGTAAATGGTAATGCCAGAGAAGCGGCAAGGCTTGAGAATAAAGACTTTTATGTAAAGCCGGGAAGCTGGTACCATATGAAGACCTATACTTCAGGAAGTGAAATGAAGCTGAAAGTCTGGAAGGATGGAAGCCAGGAGCCTGCGGACTGGATGGCAGCAGGTAAAGTAAGCGGGTTACAGGGAGGAGGCGGACTTCACCTGGGATTTTCAACAGGTGGTAACCAAGCTAATTACGCACTGTTTGACAACATCAGGATCATTGGATTTACGGAGCCAGAACCGGAAAAACCGGCAGACATTACAAAGCTGCAGGATGTATATGAAGAAGGAAGAAGGATAGAGCAGGATACGGATTATACAGAAGCTTCTATTCAGAATCTGAAAACGGTACTGGATAAAGCGGAGATATTGCTGGGGAGGGAGGATCTGACAGAAAAGGATCAGCCAATGCTGGACAGTGTACAAAAGCAGCTGGAAGAAGCCATTAAAAATCTCGTACTCAGACCCGCAGATAAGTCAGCTCTGGAGAAAAAAATACAGGAAGTCCTGAATCTTAACTTTGAACTCTACACAAAAGAATCTGCGCAGAGACTTAAAAATGCGTTGGATGAGGCAAACAAGCTGTTAGAAAATAAAGATTTGACGATCCGGGATCAGATAAGGCTTGGTGAGGCAGTAGACGAATTGAATGCTGGTATTGGGGAACTGGAAGAGGTAACAGAACCGGGGACGGAAACAGAGCCGGGGACGGAAACAGAGCCGGGGACGGAAACAGAGCCGGGAACAGAAACGGAACCGGGAACAGAAACGGAACCGGGAACAGAAACAGAGCCGGGAACAGAGACAGAACCTGGGACGGAAACGGAGCCCGGAACGGAAACGGAGCCGGGAACAGAAACAGAGCCGGGAACGGAAACAGAGCCGGGAACCGGAACGGAGCCGGGAACAGAGACAGAACCCGGAACAGAGACGGAACCGGGAACAGAAACAGAGCCGGGAACGGAAACAGAACCGGCAGTCAAAGAAGTGTATCAGGTAGTTTTCCAAAACTATGACGGCAAAGTACTGAGCCGCCAGAATGTATGGAACCATGGCAGTGCAAAAGCACCAGTAGCACCGTTTAGAAAAGGGTACACATTTACCGGATGGAATTTATCTTATGAAAACGTAATCCAGAACCTTGTAGTTACAGCCAGGTATAAAGCCAATACCTACCGCATTTCTTTTCAGAAAAACGGAGGAAAGGGCAGTATGGGAAGCCAGACGATTACCTATGACAAGCTTACAAGATTAAAGGCTAACAGATTTAAAAGGTCCGGGTATGTGTTAAAAGGCTGGAATACAAAAAAGAATGGAAAAGGAACTTCATACGCCAGCCAGAAGATGATAAAGAATCTTACCTCGGTAAACGGTAAAACCATATACCTCTACGCCCAGTGGAAAAAAGTATCAAAGCCGGATATCGTGAAAAAAGTATCCGTTTCAAGCAAAAAGGCAAGGATATGCGCAGTTACAATAACAAATGTTAAAAAGGCTGACGGATATCAGATTCGATTTGGAACCGACAAGTCATTTAAAGAGGCAAAATCGGTTTACATTTCAAAAGGCAAAGGCAAGAAAATAACAACTTCTATAAAAGGGCTGAAACGTAAAAAGACTTACTATGTAAAGGTTCGGTCTTATGCAAAAGATTCAGCCGGAAAGCGTATCTATTCCAGAAGTTACAGCAGTGTAAAGAGTATAAAGATCCGGTAGGAAAACACAATCATCTAATTTTAAAACACGCTCTGGCGGATGCGGCACAGCATATGCATCCGCTTTTTCAAAGCGAAAATAGCATTTTCCATATAAATTATAGAAGCAGTTTCAAATTCAAATTACAACCTAACATAAGGAGAATATATCATGACAAAAAAAGAACGGGTATGGGCGGCAATCCGCCACATGGAAGTAGACAGAGTACCAAAAGGAGAATTATACATACAGCCGCAGATTGCCAACAAGCTTCTGGGAATGGAATACCCTGCAGATTACCAGCATTTTGAAAGAGACCGGAAAGTACGGGAGTTATTAAATATGGATATTATTAATGTAGGTGACTGGCCGGAATGGGAAATTGAAAAAACTGCAGACGGAAAGAAAATCATACAGAGTGTGTATGGACAGACCTTCTTAGAAGGAGAGGAAAGCAAACGGCTTCTGAACCCACCTGTGGATATCGAGGATGCATGGGATTATCAGGAACCGGATATTACAAAAGTGACCGGGGATCTGGTAGAAAAATATGTAAAAGAAACGGACTTTTTCGTGTTTGCCCAGATTGGCGGACCAATATCCATGCTTAATGAAATGTATCCCATGGAAGATTATATGGTCAATTGTATCACCTACCCGGATGAGACCCATGTGTTAACCGAAAAGGTGATAGCATTTGAAACGAAAAAAGCAAAATTATTCCTGGACAAAGGAGCGGATGCTATTCTCATCGCGGATGACATGGCATTTAACACCGGGGTATTCCTGCCGCCTTACGTAATGGAGGAGCATGTATATCCATTTTATAAACAGATGATTCAGGAAATCAAGTCATATAAAGATACACCAATCTTTCTGCACAGCGACGGAAACCTGAACAGCATAATGGATAAACTGGTGGAATGCGGATTTGACGGTATTCAGTCCCTACAGCCGTCAGCCGGCATGGATATCGGTGAGATTAAGAAAAAATATGGGGACCGCCTGTGTCTGTGGGGAAATATAGACCTTGATTACATCATGTGCTTTGGCACCGTGGAGGAAGTCCGGGCGGAGGTTCGAAAGACCATTGAAATTGCAGCACCCGGAGGAGGTTTCATACTATCCACCTGTAATACCATGGTAGACATTATTCCGCCAGAAAATATATTGGCAATGATGAAAGAGGCTGATAGCATTAGCATGGGGATGGTGGGGAAATAAAGTCTTTATTAGATAGAACATTGTGAGTCTATGCGGTTGTGAAATAGATCAGTGACTTTACATCAGTTGTTTTACGCCAATAGCGTCCAGCATGCCACAACCCCAGGGTCCCAACCTGCTGAGAAAACCGAGGCTACTGAAAAAGTTTCCTATTTTTAAAATAGTTAGTGATATTGCATAAAAAAATATTGGTTTTATGTTTTTTACAGACCTTAAGAAACGAGAGTATCACGTTCCTTGTAGATTTGAGAACTATAAAATTTTAACCTTTTGTGCAATATTACTTTAGCTTTCACTTTTTCAGTGGCCTCGAGAAAACCAGCTTTGTATCAACGAATGCTATCTCGGAAAGAGAAGGGGGCGGACCAGGACATTGGTTTGGAATGCG